>Ga0209172_10001210_pt1 | contig 57627 bp, 48 predicted proteins | sample LarsenN4metaG_FD_184113 | JGI IMG/M metagenome (GOLD analysis project Ga0209172, IMG submission 184113) | Hot spring sediment bacterial and archeal communities from British Columbia, Canada, to study Microbial Dark Matter (Phase II) - Larsen... ...
AAGACTACAACGAGGTAGCTCCGCACAGCGCTCTGGGAATGAAATCCCCCGCACAGTTCTATGCGGATTGGATGTCAAAAATCAAGATAATGCCTGTCCAAAATTAGGTGGGGCAGTACAATCCCTCATGGAAAGACCGGCCTGCTCGGCGACTTGCACGACGGTCCTGGAATAGGTATCCAGAAGTTCCTGGTCGGACGGAATGGACGGGCCTCTGTTTTGCACTTCCTTTTCGTAAACTTCGCTGGAAACCAACCGAGACAGGGGCGGCATTTCGGCTCCTCTCTTTTTAACCCCCAACGTTAAACCCGCCGCCATTCCCATCTGTTCCCAACCTATTTCAATTGTATGGTCCTCTCTATAAAAACAAAAAGCCCCCGACTTTCCGGGGGCTTTTTGGGTGCTACTTTGATTCGAGTTACTTCAACAGGTTCATCCTGCCGACTTTGACTTGGCCGTTGAACATAATCTTGTAGAAGTAAACCCCGGAGGACAAATTGCTACCGCTGTTGTCCGTCCCGTTCCAGAGAACCGAACGCTCCCCGGCCGGCTGATCGCCGTCCAAAAGGGTGCGCACCGGCTGCCCCAGAATGTTGTAGATAACCAACCGCACCGCGCCGGCTTGCGGCAGGGCGAAGTTGATCTGGGCGGAAGCGTTGAACGGATTGGGATAGCTGCCGCGTAGGGCAAACACGGTCGGCAAACCGACAGCCGCCCCTTTCTCGACAACCACCGGGTCAACCGCGAAGTTATCGTCCTCCACGTTCAGCAGGTCCCCGCCTGCCACTGGGGCTGAGCTTAGCGAACCGCCTGCACAGTTCTCGTGTGACAGGTTGTTGGCCGCGGCCAGTTGGGTGGCCAATGGCTCCGCTTCCAGATTGATGATGGCTTCGTGCACCTGGGTCAGTACCTGCAAAGTGGTATACGTGTAGTTGACCTGGCAGGAGCTCAAAAGACCGGCCACGGCATGTCGGACCAGCTTTTGGAAACCACCACCGCCCAGGTTGATGGCTTGCAGCAGGGTCAAATTGGCATTCAAGCCCGCTTCCAGCATCTCGCTGCTCGAAAGCCCAAAAGTGGTCCGGAACAGCGCACTGGTGGTCCCGTTGCCGCCGTAGCCCTGACCGGCCGCCGCCGCCGCCACGCACTGGGAAACGGCGTCACTGGCTTGATTCCACAAGCCGGTGTGGTTTTTCCAGAAGCCGGGTGTGCAACCTTCAAAACCGGACTGGCAGTCGATCGGCACGTCGCAGCTGGAATGGCAGCCAAACTGGTTGGTGGCATCCAGAAGCAAAGTGACCGGTCCAGAAACTCCGGCCGTGTAGGTGATGCACTGCGTCCCCTGCCCGCCGGTTATCACCCAGTCGGGCGAGCTGAAGGACCACTGGTAATCGGCAAAACCGGCCGGGCCGCAATAGGTATTCCCCGTTGAACCGCACACCGGCAGGGTGGCCGGCGGAACGAGCACGCACGGGGTCGGATTGGGCACCGACACGCTGCGACTGCAAGTGCTGGTGCAGCCGTTTCCGTCCACGATGGTCAAAGTGAAGGTACAGGTGCCACCAACGGCAGGCGGTATCCAGGAAACACACTGGCTGGTACTGGAACCGTCAATCGTCCCGCAATCCACCGACCAGCTGTAAGAAGCCATACCGGCCGGCCCGCAGAAGAGGTCGGCGATAGGCGTCGAAGAGCCGGCGCAGATGGGTGTGCCGAAGCCCGATCCATCGTTGATGCTGCAGGCCGGGTTGGCGTTCACCGTTACCGTAAAGTTGCAATTGTCCGAATTCCCGCAATCATCGGTGGCCACACAGGTAATCGTGGTGGTTCCAACCGGATACGGGTCTGCCAAGCCCTGGCCGTCGCTGCGCGTGCAAACCACGGGAACATCCGAATCGCAGGCATCCGTGGCGGTCGGCGGGGTGAAGCTAATCGGTGAACCCTCGCAGACCGCAATGTTGGCCGGACAGGCCGTCAACACCGGGTCGGTGTTGTCCTCCACTGTGATGGTTTGGCTGCAGGAGGCCGCGTTGCCGCAGGCGTCCGTGGCCGTCCAGGTACGCGTCACGCTGTATTCCTGCGGACAGGCGCCGGGAGTGGTCGCATCACTGAAAGTTACCGTCGGGTTCGGGTCGCAAAGATCCGACACGGTCGGCGGCGTGAAGGACGGCGTAGCCGGACACTCGATCGTGGCGTTTGCCGTGCAGGTTATTGACGGAGCGGTGTTGTCCTCCACCGTGATGGTCTGACTGGCCTGCGAAGAGTTGCCGCAAGCGTCCGTGGCCGTCCAGGTCCGCGTCACGCTGTATTCCTGCGGACAGGCACCCGGCGTCGTCACGTCGTTAAACGTCAAGCTCGGATTCGGGTCGCAGAGATCCGAAGCGGTCGGATTGCTAAACACCGGAGTAGCCGGGCATTCAATCGTCTGCGGACCACCCACACCTGAAATCACGGGAGCGGTGTTGTCCTCCACCGTGATGGTCTGACTGGCCTGCGAAGAGTTGCCGCAAGCGTCCGTGGCCGTCCAGGTCCGCGTCACGCTGTATTCCTGCGGACAGGCACCCGGCGTCGTCACGTCGTTAAACGTCAACGAAGGGTTCTGGTCGCAGTTGTCCGAAGCGGTCGGGTTGGAAAAGACCGGCGTCGCCGGACACTCGATGGATTGATTGGCCCCCACCCCGGAGATGACCGGGGCCGTGTTGTCCACCACGGTTACATCCATGAAACAGGTAACCGGATCGACGCAATTGTCACAGTCAAAACTCGAGGTCAGCCGGTAACCGCCGCAACTGGAACCGGGATTCACGGAGACCGTCGTCCCGGTATTGCCGCCGTTGAAGGAGGCCCCCGAAGTGTTGTTGCTCAAACTCCAGGTAATGGTGGACTGGTTGGTGCAGGTTCCGTTAACCGTCACCGAATAACTCTGGGCGGCGGAGCCGGGGCAAAGAGGACCGGTCGGCCCGCTGACCTCGCAGGTCGGGCAGGGAACGAAAACGGCCACGGCCGAAAGAGAGCGGTCCTGATTTCCCAAATTGTCCAGATTCCAGCTCAAAGCCCTCATATGATAAGGAGAGCCGCTGATGCCGCCGGCGGACTGCGGGTCGCCCGGCAATCCCCATTCATCCCTACGGCCAATGTGGCCGCCCCAGGCCAGAACGGCTGTGGCGCTGTTGACCGTAAAGGTTATTTGCATCCGGGCTTCCGATTGAGACGCGGTCAGATCCCCCTGCGCCAAGGTGCCGGCCGGGTCGTACTGAACGTTGGTAATGGTGCCGCCGTAGAGGGTCATCACCCGCTCGCCCGCCGGAAGATTGTTGAAGCTGGTTTGCGGCTGAAGCGCGCTCGGCGCCGGGCCTGCACCGTCCGGGTCGACCAAAAGATTCACGGTCGGCGTGGGGAAGGGGAAAGTGGAAACCGTCGCATCCACCCCGGCAACACCCGCCACCGGATTCAAGGGCTCCGGGGCATGCCCGAAAGCGTCCAAGTGTGAAGGGTCATTTAGCCGGTTAAAATGGGTAAGATAATCGATGGCATGCGCATCGCTGTGTTTGACGTCGTATCCCAAAACCAGCGTAATGGTTGTGGCGGTAGGCAGGTCGGTCATGATCAGCCGGTAGGGAATAGAATACCCCTCCACATAGTGGGCGTTCTGGGCCCCGGCGTTGCCGTTCACCCAGTTGGCGCCGGTGTTGATGGGGCTGTCGAACGCCCCATTGCGGTATTGGTCCAAGTTGACGGCCGGCGCCGCAAAAGCCGCAGCCGTCAAGCCGAACGTCAATACCGCCAGAAGCAGTATCGTAGTTCGGAAGATGTTGCTACATCGTGACATTTTTTGTTCCTCCCTTTTTGGGTTTGTGCAGTTAACGTTGACAACTGTTTCGTTGACGAAAACCCCTCGATTTCGTCTGCTGCGTTTTACGATTTTCTCTCTGTTTCAACCTCCTTTTTGGGGCAAAAGACATGCCACTCCAGCCATCCTCCCAGTTGGGATGGTTGGGCGCTCCCGATTAATGCCGCTTTGCAGGAAAGAAATTCGTTAGAAGCCCGCGGGCAAAAAGCGGGTATCCGCTTGTCTTCTTGTTACGAAACTCTGTTTTTAAATTCCCTCAACCTACCTGCCCGGTCCAAGCCGGATGCTTCCCCTCCAAAACCAAGAACTTAATACGCCCTGCAATTAAAGGGTGTCCGGAAACTTGTCAAGCGGTTTTTTTTTAAGCGAAGCTATTCCGCCCGCAGGGCGTTGATAATGTTCATCCGGGCGGCGCGAACAGCGGGCAGAAACCCGCCGAAAAAGCCCATCAGAACGGAAAAAACGAGGGCCGAGCCAATGATGGCCGTGGAGAGGGCGAAGCCGAAAGCCAGTTCGGAAAAAGTGTCCCAGTTGGTGGTGGAAACGGTCACCAAGCTCAAAAGGGAGGCCGCCGCCACTCCGATTACCCCGCCAGATAGCGAAAGCAGAATCGACTCCGCCAAAAAGGCCCCCAAAATGCTCCGCCGCTGGAAGCCCAAAGCCCGCAAGGTGCCGATTTCCGAGGAGCGGTTGGCCACGGAAGCGTACATCGTTATCATCGCTCCAATGGTAGCCCCAAACGAAAAAAAGATGCTTATAACCAGCCCCAAAACCGTAATAAAAGTGGTAATGGTAAAGGATTGATCGGCGTAATATTCCTTCTCCCGCTTCACATCCACGGCCAGCCGCGGGTCTCCCTCCAGCCGCTTTTTCAGCTCGGAGAACTTTGAGGGATCAGCCAGCTTCATGGTCAGCGAAGAAACCACCGGCCGGTCGAAGGCGGGCAAAAGCTGGTTCACGTCCCCCCACACTTCCGACTCGAAAGCCGAGCGCTCGGCCTCGAACACCCCAACCACACGCCACTCCCGCTGCCCAAAGTGCACGCTGCCTCCCAACTCGGCCCCTTTAAACCGTTCCGCCGCCTGTTTACCAACGATGACTTCCGAGAGACCTTCGGTAAACATCCGGCCTGCCACCAGCTTCACGCTCGGACGCATCGCCATGGAAAGGGAGCCGACGCCGCGGACCACGACATTGACGGCCCCGCTGCCGTTGCGCTTTTCCAGGCTTACCGCCACATAGAGTTCCCCGGCCACCAAAGGTCTTCCAGACGGGTCGCGAGTGATTTCCGGTTGAGCTTCCAGAATGCCCATCTGGTCGCGGGTGATGTAGCTTAACATTTCGTTTTGCGAGGCCTTGCGGATGACGATGGCGTTGTCGTCCGAACCGGTGGCCGCCATCGTCTTTTTTATGCCGTGGGACATCATCAAAACGGCGCAAAAAACAAAAACCACCAGCCCCAGACCCAAAACGGTCAGTCCGGTGGTGAGCTTGCGTGCCAGGAGGTTTCGATAGCTGTAAAAGAGGGGTATTTTCATCCCACCACCCTAAGCCCGTCTACGATGGAAACCCGGGTTGCCCGCAGAATGGGAAAAACGGCGGCCAAAAAGCCCACCAAAAGGGCGAAACTGCCGCCCAATACCACCGAAAGCGTTTTGACCTCAAAAACGGGAAACCAGCTTTTCATCCCCTGGGCGAACATCCAGGAAGCCGGGAAAATCAGAATCATCCCCAAGAGGCCGCCGACGGCGGAGATGAAAAGGGATTCCCCGGCAATGAGGCCGACCAAGTGGCGGGTGTGAAAGCCGAGCGTTTTCAAAACGGCGTACTCCGAAATCCGCTCCCGCGCGGTCATCGCCATGGTGTTGGCCAAAACCAAGAGGATGATGCCGATGATGAGGTAGGAGACGAGCTGCAAGCCGGTGATGATGGTGGAGGACATGGCGATGAAGGACAAATTGAACGCCTCCTCCGTTTCGGTCAACGTTTCCGCCAGCGAGTTTTTAAACAGAGCGTCCACCGTTTTGGAAACCGACACGGCGTCGTTCGGATTGGAAATCTTCATCGTGTACCAGCCGACCTTGCCGGCCCGGGAGGAAACCGTGGCCCGCAGGTTTTCATCCACCATGTCCCAGCGCAGAAAGAAGCCGGACTCGTCCGTCGATTTTTTGGCCCCCCGGTAAATCCCAACCAAGTGCAAGTCCCAATTACCGGGAAAAATGGTGCCGATGAGCCGGATCCAGTCCCCCACCTTCCAGCCGAAACGGTCGGCCAAAAGCTGGCCGCAGATGGCGGCCGTCTTTTCCGAGCGGAAAGCAGTTAAAACCGCCGAATCGAGAACAAATTCCGGGTACAGGTCGAGGTAGTTTTCGTGGTCGATGGCAAAGTTGGCGAAAAAGTCCTTCGGGTCGACGTAATAGGCGGCAAACCAGTAGGCGTAGGAAACCTTTTCCACGCCGGGCACCTTGGCAATCTTGTCGCGGTAGGAAAGGGGGAGAGGAAAAATGATGTTGACGGCGTTTCTGGCGATAAGCCGGTCGGGGGCCGCCGCCTCCGCCCCCGCATACCAGGCGTCAATAACCGTGCGGAAAAACCCGAATGCCATGACGGCAAAAGCCATCCCTAAAACGGTAAGACCGGTGCGCAGTTTGTGGCGGAAGGCATTTTTTATCGCCAGTTTAATGATTTTCAAGAAAGTTCCCCTTTATCCAGATGCTTCTGGATGCGCGCCTTTTCCGCCGCCCGCGGGTCGTGGGTCACCATCACGATGGTCTTTTTGAATTCCGCATTCAACCGCGAAAGCAATGTCATGATCTCTTCGGCCGACTGCTTGTCCAAATCCCCGGTCGGCTCATCCGCCACGATTACGGTCGGGTCGGTGACAACGGCCCGGGCGATGGCCACCCGCTGCTCCTGCCCGCCCGAGAGCTGGCGGGGGTAATGGCGCATCCGGTCGGCCAGCCCGACGATTCCCAAGGCGGTCTCCACATGTTTTTTTCGCTCCGCTTTCGACAGATTGGTCAAAAGCAAAGGCAGCTCCACGTTCTCATAGGCAGTCAAAACCGGAATTAGATTATAGAACTGAAAAACAAATCCGATATGTCGTGCCCGCCAGCGAGCCAGCTCGCTTTCTCCCAGCTGGGATAGCTCCGTGCCAGCCACCCGGACGCCCCCTTTGGTCGGCCGATCGATGCCGGCAATCATATTCAACAAAGTGGTTTTGCCGGAGCCGGAAGGTCCCATCAAGGCCACAAACTCCCCTTCCGGGAGAGAAAAAGAAAGATTCCGCAAAACGGGAATTTCCAGCGTGTCCCGGTAGTAGGACTTAGACAACGACTCAATTTGAATGATCGGCTCGGCCATATGCTCCCTTGCGTTTTCTCTATTCTGAGGTTTTAATTTTCATTCCGGTGGTCAAACTTCCCGGCGGGGATAAAACCACCCGTTCGCCGGAATTTACGCCTTCTTTGATTTCCGTCAAATCCCCCAGAACCCGCCCGGTGGTCACCGGCGCGCTCCGGACGGTGGTCCCCTCCACTAAGAAAACCATTTTGACGCCGTTGCGAAGCGTCACCGCCGAGTTCGGCACCGCCACCACCGGCGCCTCGTTTTGCTCCGAAAGCTTGGTATCCTGCGGCAAAAAATTCACCTTGGCACTCATTTCCGGCAAAACCCGCCGGTCGCGGGAAATAAAGGCCACTTTGACTAAAACCGTGGCCCGCGAGCGGTCGGCGGTCGGGACGATTTTGACCACTTTCCCCGGATAACGGATATCCGGATAGGCGTCCAGCGTGATTTCGCAGGGAAGCCCCACCCGTACCCGGTCGATGTTCGCCTCCGCCACATCCGCCTCCACTTCCAGCGAGTTCATATCGGCGAGCGTGACCACCGCCCCGCGCGAGGAAGCGGAGGAGGCAAACGGCGCCACCATTTCCCCCACCTCGGCCGACTTGGTCAGAACCGTTCCGTCGAAGGGGGCGCGAATCAAAGTATTTTCCAAGGCAACCTCGGCCGAGCGCACGGCCGCCCGGGCGGAGGCAACCCCCGCCAGCGCCCGCTGGTGGCGCGCCTCGGAGGCCTCAAATTCCGCTTGGCTGATGCCGCCGGAGGCCAGCATTTTTTTCTGCCGGCCGTAAATCAAACTTGCCTCGGTCGATTCCGCCCGCGCTTCCATAAGGGATGCTTTGGCCCGCTCCAACTCGGCAGCAATGTCGTTGCTTTCCAGCCGGGCGATGACCTGTCCCCTCCTGACCCGGTCTCCTTCGACCACACCCAGATACTCCAGCCGTCCGGTTGCTTTCGATGCCACCGCCGCCTGGCGTTGGGCCACCACATAACCGGAGGCGGTCAAAAGCGCCTGCGCTTGACTGCCGGTAATCGTGGTGGCCGAGCCGACCTGCACCGTGAATCCCGGCGTTACGCTCCGCATCAAAAGAAAATAGCCGAGCAGAAGCAGCGGTACAACGGAAGCGGCGAGGGCCCACTTCCACCACTTGCGCGGCGGCTTGTATTCGCTTCCGCGGTTAATCTGCAGGGAGGATAAATCCGGTTTTGAACTTTCCATTTTCGTTTCTAACATACTAAACCAATCCGGCTTGCGTTATTTCTTTTTTGCGTTCTTCTTTTCTTACCATTCGCTTCACTAATGTAGCGACTATATCATCAACCCAAAATGACCGTCAGTCAAAAATTACGCACGAGTATATCAAAAGTTTCAATCCTGTCAACAATTTTTTCCACAACCATCGCAACCTGTTACGGAAAAATAAATTAGGATTGCTTTGAATTTAAGATTTAACCGGAAATCAGGCAACGGCGACCGGCGGCCGGCCTTTGCGCAAGCTAATGACCGTAACCTCCGGCCAGATGCCGACCCGTCCCGGAAAACCTAAGAAACCGAAGCCGCGGTTGACGTAGAGGTATTGATTTCCTTCTTGATACAACCCCGCCCAGCGGGGATAACGGTATTTCACCGGGCTCCACTTCCAGCCCGGAATTTCGATGCCGAACTGCATCCCATGTGTATGTCCGGAAAGGGTGAGCGGAATCCGCTCCGAGAAATCGAGCACTTCTCCGTCCCAGTGAGATGGGTCGTGCGACAAAAGAATCTTGAAGGCCGCCGGGTCGGCCCCTTCTATCGTCTTTTTCAAATCCCCGTATTGCCGGAAAGGCGGACGCCCCCAGTTTTCCGAACCGAGCAGGGCGATGCGGCCTTCTCCTTTGGCAATTTCTGCGTTTTCATTCAACAGGAGCCCGAATCCCAGCTCTTTTTGAACAGCTTTCAAATCGGCAAGGTTTTTTTCCTTCTCCCCCGGCCCCCGCCAGTCCACGTAATCCCCGTAATCGTGATTTCCCATTATCGAAAACTTGCCGAACGGGGCTTCCAGCCCGCCGAACATCTTCATCCACCCATCCATCTCTGAAGCCCGGTTGTTTATTAAATCGCCGGTGAAAACGAGCAAATCCGACTCCTGCGCCCGGATTAAATCGACCCCTTTCTGGACGGCAACCTCGTCGTCAAAACTGCCGATGTGGACGTCCGAAACCTGCGTGATGGTGAAGCCGTCGAACCCCTCCGGCAAATCCTCGAAGTACAAAGTTTCCTTGCGCACGCGAAAGTCGTATTTCCCGGCCGTCACGCCGTACAAAACGGAAGCGAACGGCAAACTGGCCGCCAAAAGCCCCATCTGGCTGATAAACTTCCTCCGGGTTTCAAAAAGCTCCGGCCTCGCTCCCGGCTCAAGGTTTTTGAGGCGGCGGGAAAGAAAAACGACCGCCGATTTTGCTATTCGATACAAATCCTCCGCGGCAAGAAAGAGCGCGAACGCCAGTTTGGGGAGATAGGAGAACAAAAAGAAAATGAAAACCAGAACCATCAGGCGAAAACGCCCGCCCGACCTGAAAAGAACGGAGGCGATGCCAGCGAAGAAAATGAACGTCAGTCCCCAATAGCCGCTATGAATGATTCGTTTGGTCAACGCGCGGGAAAGCCGGGCGGTGAGCGTTTTCACTCCCTGAAAGACGTACCAGTCGAGCAAAACCAGCAAGGAGAGGAAGATAACCAGCCAAAGCCAGCCCATGCCCCTCACGCCTCGCGCACCCCTCTCCCAACCGGAACGGCCTCGGCCGCCGGCTCAAGGGCGATAGCGGGCGTGTCGGATGATTTCCGCTCGGTGGAAAAGTAGGAATAAATGGCGGGAATGACGTACAAGGTCAAACCGGTGGAAAAAACAAGTCCGCCGATTACGCCGATCCCCATCGACATCCGGCTCTCCGAACCGGCCCCCAAAGCCAGGGCGATGGGCAAAGTTCCCAAAATGGTGGACAAGCTGGTCATTAAAATCGGGCGAAAGCGGGATGCGGCGGCGTCCTTGACCGCCTCCAGCATCGGCAGTCCGGCTGCCTTGCGTTGGTTAGCGAATTCCACGATAAGAATGCCGTTTTTGGTCACTAAGCCGATTAGCATAACCAGCCCGATTTGGCTGAAGATGTTCAAGGTCTGGCCAAAATACCAAAGCGTCAAAAGCGCCCCGGCCAAAGCCAGCGGCACGGTGAACATGATGATGAACGGATCCCGGAAGCTTTCGAACTGCGCGGCCAAAACCAGATAGGTCAAAAGCAGAGCCAGGATGAACACGAAAACCAAACTGGAAGAGCTTTCGGCAAAATCCCGCGCCGCGCCCGAAAGCGAGGTGGCAAAACTTTCGTCCAGAAGCGAATCGGCGATTTCATCCATGGCGGCAATCCCCTGCCCGAGCGTAAATCCCAGCGCCAGCCCGGCCGAAACGGTGGCGGAAATGTAGCGGTTGAAGCGGTAGCGCTGCGGCGGATTGGCTTCTTCGATGACTGTGACCAAATTGTCCAGCTGCACCAGCTCCCCGCTCCGGCTCCGCACGAAAAGGGACTTCAAATCCGCCGGCTCGTCCCGGTTCGGCCGGTCCAGCTGCCCGATGATTTGGTACTGCTTCCCGTCCCGGATGAAGTTGCCGTAGCGCTGCCCGCTCAAGGCCAACTGCAAAGTCTGCGCCACGTCGAGCACCGAAACCCCTAGGGCCTGCGCCCGGTTCCGGTCGATTTTCACCACCAATTCCGGCTTGTTGAACTTCAAATCGAAATCCACGGCGTCGAAGGCTGGATGCTCGCGGGCCGCTTCCACAAAGGGGGGCAAAACCTGTTTTAATTTCTCCAGATTGGGGGCCTGCAACACGTACTGCACGGGCAAGCCGAAGCGCGCCCCGCCCCCTCCCACGGCAATCGTTTGCTCCTGGGAGACGACTGCCCGCGCCTCGGTTAACCCCCGGGCGGCGGCCGAAAGGGCGGCATGAATTTCCTTTTGGCTCCGCTCTCTTTGGTCGGGGGTTTTCAAGGTGATGAACACAAACCCAGAATTGACCCCGCCCCCTCCGCCGCCGGTCACCGATACCAGCTCCTCCATCTCCGGCACCACCTCCTTGGAGGTGGCAATTAACCGGTCGAAGTAGGCGTCCATTTCTTCAAACGAGGTCCCCTCCGGCGCGGTGGCGGAAACCCTTAGCCGGCTGCGGTCTTCCAGCGGCGCCAGCTCCCGCGGCAGAATCACGCCGAAAAGGAAAACCAAAACGGCCGCTGCGCCGATGCAAACGAACCCCAGCCAGCGTTTCTGCATAAACCGGTCCAAACTCCGCCGGTAACCGGCCGCCAGGTTTTGAAAGAACGGCTCCGTCCGTTGGTAAAAGCGGCTGTGCTTCCGATGCCGCAGAATTTTGGTCGCCAGCATCGGTGTCAGAGTCAAAGCCACAAAGGCGGAGATGACCACCGCCCCTCCCAGAACGATGCCGAACTCCTTGAAGAGCCGCCCCGTGAGCCCCTGCAGGAAGATGATCGGCATGAAAACGGCGACCAAGGCCACCGTGGTGGAAACGATGGCGAAAAAAACCTCCCGCGCACCGGTTAGCCCGGCCTCCACCGGCTCCCGGCCGGCCTCGATTTTGGTGAAGATGTTTTCCAGCATCACGATGGCATCGTCCACCACCAAACCGATGGCCAAAACCAGCCCGAGCAAAGTCAAAACGTTGATGGAAAAGCCGGCCGCATACATGATGAAAAAGGCGCCCACGAGCGAAACCGGCACGGCGGCCATCGGGATGATCGTGGTGCGCCAGTCCCGCAGAAAGAGATAAATGATTAAAAGCACGAGCAGAAAAGCGATGAAAATCGTCTCCACCACCTCGGTGATGGAGGAGCGGATGTAGCGGGTGGTGTCGAAAACCACCCCCACTTCCAGATCGGGCGGCAGTTCCTTTTTGATTTGCTCCACCCGCCGGTACACTTCATTTGAAATTGAGATGTGGTTGGAGCCCGGCTGGGGAACAACCGCCACGGCCACCCGCGGCCCCCGCATCCCCTTGGAAGCGGAGCGCTCGTTTTCCGTCCCCAAAACGGCTGTTCCCACATCCCGGAAACGGATGATTTTTCCCCCTTCTTCGCGCAGAATCAGATTGTTGAAATCCTCTGGGTCGGAGAGAAGCCCGAGCGTCCGAACGGCAAGTTCCACCCGGCTCCCTTCGATGCGCCCGGAAGGGAGCTCCACGTTCTCCCGCGCCAGCGCGTTGCGCACGTCCAGCGGGGAAAGCCGGTAGGCGGCCAGTTTCTGCGGGTCGATCCAGAGCCGCATGGCGTAGCGCCGCTCTCCGAATATCCGCACCTCGGAGACGCCCGGTGTGGTCTGCAACCGTTCTTTGAAGATGTTTGAAGCAAAGGCCGAAAGTTCCAGCAAATCTCTTTGGGCGGAGCTGATGTTTAAAACGATAATCGGGCTGGCATCCGCATCCGCCTTGGCCACCACCGGCGGGTCGGCATCCGGAGGCAGACTGCGCACCGCGCCGGAAACCTTGTCCCGGATGTCGTTGGCCGCCGTCTCCAGATTCACTTCCAAATCGAACTCGACGGTAATCGAGCTTCGCCCCTCCCGGGAAGAGGAGGTGATCGTGCGGATTCCCGGTACGCTGGAAATCGCCTCCTCCAGCGGCTCGGTAATTTGCGTTTCGATGACGTCGGCGTTGGCCCCCGCATAGTTCGTGTTGACGTTGATGATGGCCGGATCAACGTTCGGGTACTCCCGCACTCCCAGCCGGAAAAAGCCGATGGCGCCGAAAAGCAGAATGACCAGAGAGAAAACGGTGGCCAGAACGGGGCGGCGGATGGATACGGCTGATAAGCTCATCTTAGTTCGTACTCCCGGCGCTCAAGCGGACGGCCGCGCCGGGGCGAAGCTGCAAAAGCCCACTGGTGAGCACCGTGTCCCCGGGGGAAATGCCGGCGGTGATTTCCACTTCATCGGCGGTGCGCAGCCCCACTTGCACCTCCCGCGCCTCCGCCTTTCCTCCCTTGTAGAGAAAAACTTTGTGCCCCTTGATGTCCGGAATAACCGCCCCGGCCGGAACCATAAGCACCCGCTCCTGACGCAAAACCAGTTCCACATTGGCAAATCCCCCCGGCATCAAGGCCCGGTTTACGTTGGAAGCCCGCGCCCGCACGGGCAAAGTCCGGGTGGCCGGGTCCACCTTCGGCTCCACGGCGAAAACCGTTCCGGAAAATTTCCGCTCCGCCCCGGCCGTTGTAAAAACGATTTTGTCTCCCGGCTTGACCTGACGGGCATATTTTTCCGGAATGGAAAAATCAATTTTCAAACTCCCTAAATCCTGCAGCGTCGCCAGCCGGTCGGAAGCGGTGACGTAGCTCCCTTCCGAGGCGTAGCGCAGCCCGATTATGCCGTCAAACGGCGCTTTGATTTCGGTCTTTTCCACCTGCACCCGGATGAGCTGCTCTTCGGCCCGTAGGGTGTTCAGCTCGGTCAAGATACGGTCGTACTCCTCCCGGCTCACCCCTCCCTTTTCCAAAAGTACCTTCTGCCGCTCCTCCAGCTGTTCCGCCAGTTTGCGGCGCTGCTCGGCCCGCGCCAGCTGGGCCGAAAGCTCCGAATCGTCGATTTTGACAAGGACATCCCCAGTCTTTACCGCGCCTCCCTCCCGAAAATAAATTTTCTGGATTTTTCCGGAGCGCTCGCTGCGAAGCTCCACTTCTTCGTTGGCTGAAAGGGTTCCAATGGCGCGCACGGTCTCCTCCAGTGGCCGGGGCAAAACGACCACGCTACTCACGGTCAATTCTCCTCCACCTCCGCCTCCACCTGTGTTACGGCCCGGCGATTTTGAAAGCGAAAGCACTTTGGGGATGGCCAAAGCTAAAAGAAGCAAAACCGCTCCTCCCCACAGCCATTTTTTCCGCGTACTCGTCAATTCGTTCTCCTACTTGTTTATCGGAAAATACCGGCGACTCTTCCCCTCAGCTGCCGGTCCGATATTCTTTCTACACCCGCCCACCCCTTCTGCTCCCTGAGCCGCTTACTAAAGAAAACGGGCTAAAGCGTCAATTGGTTTCCGTTCCCTCCCCCGGGTCGGTGCTAACAGAAGTATAACATTGGAAACGCCCATTTCAAAACAAGGCTGTAAATCTTCCCCCTCAAGGAAGGGTCGGAAAGCCCCAAATAAATACCAAATGCCGGCTTGACCGAAACTCCTTCTCCCTTTTTCTTCCCGAGCGATAAAGAAAGGAGAAAAAATGATCGTTGTCCGCGACATCTTTCAGTTGAAATTTGGCAAGGCCAAAGAAGCCTTGGCGCTTTGGAAGGAGGGGTTGCCTTCAATAAAAAAATCGGGACACCAAGTGGATCGGCTGCTCACCGACATCGCCGGCCCCTACTATACCCTGGTTTTGGAATGCACGTACCGAAGCCTGGCGGACTACGAGAGCGCCGAGGCCAAAACCCGCGCCGACCGAGATTGGGCGGAGTGGTACCAGAAATTCGCCCCGTTGGTGGAAGGCGGCCGCCGGGAGATCTTCAACGTCGTGGCGTAAGGGCTATTTGAAAAACGTCGCAAAATAATCCATTCCCGCCCCCTTAATCTTGAGCACGTCGACTTTGGCAAAACCGGCGGCTTTCGACAAGGAAAAGATTTCCTCCCGTGTGTAAAAATAAACCGGACAGCGCTTGAAAAAATAGCGGACCTTCCGGATGGGGGTGCGGTAGAAGGAAATGCTGGGGAAACTGGCCGCCACGGAGTGGCGCGCCAGCGCCAGCATTTTCTGCAAAACAGGCAGGGGATTTTGGATGTAATCAAAAAAGCCCATCGCCAAAACACCGTCAAAGGTCTCCTCGGTTTCTAACGTCTGGAAATCCGCGCAGATAAACTCCGGCAGCTTGCCCCCCTGTTTGGCCGGGCGCGTGTTCGCCTGGGCCAGCGCAATCATTTCGGGGCTGAAATCGATGCCGACAACCCGCTTTACATCGGGCAATTCGGCCAAGCCGAGCGCATACCGTCCAGAGCCACATCCCACGTCCAGAATGCTCTCCAATTGATGCCGGCGGATATGTTCCAGTGAGAGCAGGTAGCGTTCATAAATGTCGCGCCGGAAGCGTCGGTTTAAAAACCGCATAATGACGCTGATACTTTCTTCCGAATAAAGGGAATCAAAATCGGCGGCCGAGCGGGTGAAGTATTCCCTGACCTTTTCGTTGTTTTCCACTGCTCAATTCCCTTCCCAGAAGTCCTGCTGTTTCAATACCTCAACGGCCGGGCTGAAGCGATGCCAGCTCAAAAGTTTTTTTAACCGGGCGTATCCCGTTCCGCAATTATAGTAGTGCCGGAACTTCCGGTAGCCCGAAAGCTCGGCAATTTTGGGAATCACCGGCCCCACTTCGTACGGGTGAATGTAGAACATCGCCGGCCGTTTATTGCCATTCTCGGCCAAAAGGGCCCGATGGGTAACAAATAGGGGATACAGCCGAAAATACCCTCCTCCCCCGAAGGGCAATCGCCGCCCCAAAAACTGGAAGGTGGGAAGCGGAAACTCGACCAGCCCGTTAGGCAGCCGGTGAATGGAGCGGGGGGAACTTGCGATGCCGTATACGTCGTGCAACCCGATGGGGTAAATGCTGGAATCGTAGGCGAACCCCAACTCCTTCAAAACATCCAGCGCCCAGAGGGAATCTTTTGTAATGGAAAAATCCGGCGCCCGAAAGCCGTAAACGGGCCGTCCCGTCAGGGATTCCAGAAACTCTTTGGAGGCCCTCAATTTCTCTTTGAACTCCTGCCGGTTCAATCCGAAAACCCGGCGGTGCTCGAAGCTGTGGGAGCCGATCTCGTGGCCCAGCCCGGCGGCTTGCTTAACCAAATGGGGCAAATCCCGCGCCACCCGCCCCAAAAAAAAGAAAGTGGCCCGGACGCGGCATTCGCTCAGCAACCGAAAAACGGCCTCCATATTTTTTTCTATTTCCTCATTTTCCCTTTTCGTGTCCAGATACTTTCCGTCAATGGGAAAGCTTTCGTGGTTGGATTCCACAAATCCTTCCACGTCAATCGACAAACAATTAACGGTTTTGATTTCCATTCTTCCCGCTCAAACGGCTTTGGGAAATTTCACTGGCCGCACCGCCACACCCCTGAAAAACGCCTGGGGATAAAAAACGCCTCATTTTTTTGGAACCGTTTTTTTCTCCTCTTTCAAAGCCGTTTGAACTTTGGTGAGTGCCAGGTTCTGCTGAAAACTCAACTCCGCCGACATCCCCGGCGGCAGATTGGGGGAACTCAAAACGAACCGGGTGTTAACATCCTGCTTGACCAGCCCCACCCCGGGGGCGTACCAGGAGATGGAGGAAAACTCCCCGCCGGTGACGTTCATGGAAAGTCCGGAAGCCCCTTGAATCCCGCCGCTCACGCTGGTGGAGCTGCTTTTGGTTTTCAGGCAATTCTTGTAACTCCCGCCCGGCGTTTCCACGTCTTCCCGTCCCAGAACCTGTCCGGTCAACCCTACCAATATCCCCTGCATCTTCATCGTTCCGATGATCCACTTGGCCCCCGAATCGGCCGGCAGTTTTAACACCTGCAGGGTCGGCTCGTAGCGGGTGGAATCGGGCTTCTGGCCCGTGTCGGCGGGGAGGTTGAAGTTGGCCAAAAGAAAAATTCCCTGCGGCCGGGCCTGGTAGTAGTTTTCAATCAACTGGGTGTGCTTGGACTCGTCCGTGGACCGTCCCGGTATTGAATCGACCCGGGTGGTGCGCACCAAAACGGCCGGCTTGTCGTACACTTTGGCCTGCCCTATCACCTCTTCCGTGTTGCGGAAATGGGCGGTCACGCTCATGGCGGACTGCCCCCCCACGCTGGTGTTTTGGTTGACGGTGGCCTGAAAGTGCTTTTTGGTTCCCGGATTCAGCGGAAAATATTCCTGTCCCCACGCCGGGGAAACGAGAAGAGTCGCAAATAAAAGAGCCCAAAGCCTGCGCATATGCAATCCTTTCTTTATGGTGGAAATTTTCACGTTCTCAAAGATACTTCTTCTCCCGCAATTCTCCAAACATTCTACCCTTGGCAATTCTTTGGGCCGACCCCAACCCGCCACCCTTCCCCGTGGAAGGGCAGGCAGGACATCCGATATTTCCGGTTTGCCCTTTGGGGGTAAAAATTTATATTATCCGCCATTGGACAGCTGTGGGCACGGTTTTGCCGTTCGACTGACCACGTTCGCCTTTGAAGCAAAGGAGGGAGGATGAACCGCTACTTCTGGCCGGATATGCCGGCGGCCCAAAAGGCCCCCGAGCCCAAACGGCCCGTAAAAAAAGCCCGCCCCTATCAGGCCCGGCGGGTCTCGATTGCCGCCAAGGATCGGCGCGAGGTTTTTGTAAACGAGGAATGGAAAGCGTATGCCGAAAAATCGCTTTTGTCCGAAGCGAGCCGTTTCGGGATAAAACTATTGGCCTATGCCTTCCAGCCCGCCCGTTTGGAGCTTTTGGCCGAAAATCCGCAGGACGTGCGGGTTTTTGACCGGATGCTGAAATTTTTTATGCAGGACACCGAATTCGAGTATAAGTTGAAGGAACGGAAACGGCTCTGGCTGGGGAATTATTTCACCAAGGGGATAACGGTGGATGATTCGCTGGAAGAAGCCGTGGCCGAAATGCAAAAGCTGGGCGCAACTATTCTGGCCGGAGAAAAAGCCGAAGTTCCAGCGTAACAATTTTCAGCAAGATCCGCCGGCTTTGGCCGGCGGGAAATTAAAGATATGAAGTCCTTCTTTGTAGAAACTTACGGCTGCCAGATGAACGTCGCCGACTCCGAAACGGTCGGCGGCATTCTTTTGAGCGCCGGATACCGCCAGGCGGCAGCGCTGGAGAAAGCCGACGTCATCTTCGTCAACACCTGCGCCATCCGCGAACGGGCGGAAGAACGGGTGCTCGGTCGTCTTTCCGAGCTTGCACGGCTAAAAACGACAAAGCCGGATTTGGTCTTGGGCGTTTTGGGCTGTATGGCCCAGCATATCAAAACCAAAGTCACCGCCCAGATTCCCGCCGTCGACATCGTCGCCGGGCCGGACGGCTACCGCACCCTTCCCCGCTTGATTGCCGAGCATACGGACGAGCCGTATCTGGAAGTCGAGCTTTCCCGGACGGAAACCTACGCCGACATCCACCCCCTGCGCGAATCCGGCATCCGCGCCTGGGTTTCGATTATGCGCGGCTGCGACAAGTTCTGCACGTTTTGTATAGTCCCCTACGTCCGCGGCCGGGAACGTTCCCTGCCGATGGCCGATATTCTGAATCAGTTGGAAAAACTGGCGGCGGAGGGATATAAAGAGGTCGTTTTCTTGGGCCAGACCGTAAACGCCTACAAGGACTCATCCATCACCGTTGAAAACGGCAAGTCCGGTTCTTCCCTTCCGCTAACGCCCGAGGATGGCATTCCAAAAAAACGCAATGCCTTCGCCGCGCTCTTGAAAAAAGCGGCGGAAATCGACGGCATCGAGCGCATCCGCTTCACCTCCCCCCATCCAGTCGATTTCGACTGGGAAACAATTGAAGCGATGGCCGAAAATTCCAAAATCTGCCCGCAACTGCACCTGCCTTTGCAGTCCGCCTCCAATCCGGTACTTTTGAAAATGAAACGCCGCTACACAATTGAGTATTACGATATGCTCCTCTCCGCCTTCCGAAAAACCGTACCCGATTTGGCCGTCTCCACCGACATCATCGTCGGCTTTCCGGGGGAAACGGAGGCCGATTTTCAAGCCACCTACGACTATCTGACCCAAACCCGTTACGACAACGCCTTTTTGTTCAAATATTCCCCCCGCCCGGGCACCAAGTCCCACGAATGGGGCGACCCCATTCCGGAAGAAAAAAAACTCCGCCGTCTGCAGGCCGTGATAAACCTGCAGGAAAAAATCTCCTTTGAGAAAAATCAGGCGTGGATTGGCAAAACGGTGGAGGTCTTGGCGGAAGGCCCCTCAAAAAAATCAGGCAATGGCAACGGCGACGGCACCTGGTTCGGCAAATCCCCCCAATTCAAAACCGTCGTCTTCAAACCTAAGGGTGAAATTCACCCCGGCGACAAAATCTCCGTCCCCATCTCCCGCGCCACCAGCCATACGCTGTTTGGGAGGGATGCCGCAGATAAATCTTGCGAATCAAACTAAAATTTTCTTTTTGGTAACGTATTAATTATTGGAGTAATGGTCTGTTATGAAGAAAACGGATATTGTGCGGGTTTTTATCTTCAGTTTTCTTCTCTGTTTTTGGGTGAGAGATGCCTTCCCAAAACAAGTTCATACTTTTGAACTTAACCAAAATGGTGTCGCCCTCAAATTCAGAGTTTCATTACCAAAAGACTCTTTCAATTTAATGGAAACTGTCACTTTTGATGTTACAGTTAAAAATATCTCTAACCAACCCCTTATAAACCCATCGACTAAATCACTATGGTGGACTATTAAAAACGAAAATGGATTAGTGTACAAATACCCGGGTACACTTATCTCAACTCCGTCTGCCTTAGAAGTTCTTAAACCCGGAGCATCGATCAATTGGAATGTGCCCCTTGAAGCCGTTAAATGGGACGAAAAAAATATAGATCCACCAATTCTCTATAGTTACTTTCCCACGGGGAAATATGAAGTTTATTATGGGCCGGACACTGACCCTTTTGTCTTCCACATAACAATTAATCAAAATTCAAAGAATCACCTTAGGAGAAAGATGTTTGTTGAATTTTGCTATACACACTCATCCACAATTGGCTTTTTTGACACTGCATGGGGAGTTCCTAACGGCATAAGTACTGGGAACGATTTAGTTAAGAGTTTTGTTGATACAAATCTGACAGAAAAAGCTTACAAATTTTTTGATCTAAACAGAGAATTGTTTGGAATGTCCAATCCGCGATTAGAATTAAAAGTTTACAAAATAACAGAGGAAGAACAGGGGATCGAAGTTTGGTTCAAACAGTATTACAAAGACCTTGAAACATCGAAAGACTATTGTATCGTAGCTCGCTTCACTGAAGATGGGGAGCTAAAAAAGCTCTCGGGCACTTTTTATCCAGACATAAATCTTTCTATAACCCCAAAGGTAACTAAAATGAAAGCTCTCGATATAGCTATTAAAGATCTCGACCCTAAAAGCAAAGGGGGGTATAGAAATTCCGTATCGCCAAGCTTGATGGTATTTCCTTATATGAGGAAATATTACTTAGCTTGGTTTATCTTCGTCAATCGGTGGCGTTACTTTATTGATGCTAACGATGGGCATATTATTCACAAAAAATGTATGTATAAGCCCTGCGTTAATGAGTAAGCCACCTTATAACATCCCCAAAAACTCCTTCCACGGCGTGGCCAAAAGGGTTTCGGTCGTGGAATGCCCGTAGGCGCGGATAATCATCGCCGCTTTCTCCACTTCCTTCGGGTCGTTGGCCTCCACCACGTCGACAACGTCATATTGACCCATCGTCGCCCAGCTCCCCTGCCATTTCACCCCCGGGCAGTCCGTTTTGATTTTAGCGGAAACCTGCTCGGCCAGTTTTTTGAAATCCTTCGGCTCGCGAAACGCCTCCGGCGAAAAGCGGGAAAGAATAATGTAGGTCGCCATTTTAACCTCCTTTATGGTTTGAGTCCCGTTGCCGAATCCGGTTGCAACCGTTAAGTAACTCCTCCACCGCTGAAAAATCAACCACCTTTTTCATCCTTCGGGTAGCCGCGACTTTAGTCGCGGTATCTGTTTTTTTGTACTCTTAAATGTAACCAATGGGGGTATAATTCGTATTTTAAGGAAATGGTCGAGGGCTTAAAAACAATCTACGATTGGGTGCGCCAAACCCGCGAAGTGCTTTTCCAGCATTGCGAATCGATGCCGGTGGAATTGTATACCAAGGAATTACCCAACTTCGGCCATGGCTCCATCCGCAACCTGCAGGTGCACGTTTTCGACGTTTACAACGGCTGGCTTTTGCAGTTCGCCCGGGGAAAAGAGCGCGTGCGCCCAAAAAGGCCCGACTATCCAAACGTCGCCGCCGTCCGCAAGGGCTTTGCCGGCGCCGATTCTGTTGTGGAAGATTTTCTATCCGAATTTGCCAATTCGCTGGATAAACCCCTCACCCGACCGCATCCCGATTTTCCAAACGGCTTGACCGTGACCCCCCGCTGGCTTTTCACCCACGTCGTCACCCACGAATTTCACCACAAAGGCCAAATCGCTGATATTTGCCGCCATCTCGGCCACCCCGTTCCGGATACGGACCTGATTGTTCCGGAAAAATTCTGAAGCTGAAGTTACGAGCTACCCTGCTGTTCCCGTTTTAAAATCCCGCGCAGTTTCGCTTCCATCCTTTGCTTGGGAATCATATCGCGGGTCAGCTCGGCCACTTCCAGCCCCTTGCGCAGAACTTCTTTGACCTCTTCCATTTTTCCCAACTTTTGCAAGGAATCCGCAAGTAACGGAAAAACGGCGGTATAGTCCGGCTTCAACTCCAGTGCTTTCTGAAAAGCGTCCACTGCTTCATCCCAAAGAGCATCCTCGACACAAGCCGTGCCCAGCCCGTAGTACGAGACCGGGTCCTTGGGGTCTAATTCGACGATTTTACGAAATTGCAAAACGCGCGGGGAGGTCACGGCACCTGTTTTGGAAATGCGAAAAATAAAATTACGGGCCTATTTCATACCCGCGCCGGTATCCAGAATAATTCCGGCCAGCCGTTCCAGCTCCGGGTCGGAATAGAAATGAATTTCAATCCGGCCCCGCCCTTTTTGATTGCGGTGAATGCGGACTTTGCTGGCTAAATGCCGCTGCAGCTCGGACTGCAAATCTTCGGCCGAGGCGGAAAGTTCCGGCGACCGGCGTGCACCTCGGCGCTTGAGCACCAGTTTTTCCGCCGAGCGGACGGTCATCTTTTCCGCCGCCATTTTTTCCGCCAACTGCAATTGTGCGCCGGAATCGGCCAGATTCAAAAGCGTGCGGGCATGGCTGGGGGTTATTTTGGCCGACGAAATTATTTTCTGTATCTCCGGCGGCAGCGTGAGCAAACGGAGCGAATTGGCGACAACGGAGCGGTTTTTTCCGACCCGCTGGGCTATCTGCTCCTGTGTCAAATTGCATTCTTCAACCAATTGCTTGTAGGCTTTCGCCTCTTCTATCGGGTCCAGATTTTCCCGCTGAAGGTTCTCAATAAGAGCCAGTTCAATGCTGGCTTCTTTAGTCAGACCCTCCATAATGATGGCGGGGATTTGTTTGTATCCTGCCATTTCGGCAGCTCGCACTCTGCGCTCTCCAGCAACCAGCTCGTAGCCATTATCTTTTGCGGTTACCAGAATTGGCTGAAGCACCCCTTTTTCGGTGATCGAAAGTGATAACTCCAACAGCGCATCGTCGTTAAAATCAACGCGCGGCTGGTAGGGGTTGGGAGAAATACTTGCGATTTCAATTTCCTTTAGCATCCGCCCTTCAGCCACCGCTTCTTCTGCCATGCCGGGAATTAAAGCTCCCAAGCCTCTTCCTAATGCCTGTTTAGACATTTGCGCCTCCTATCCTAAAATTTTTCAAGATTTTCGTTCACGCTCCCCTACCAAATGAGAAATTCAGCATTCACTCCGATTTACTTCCACTTTTGTCGGCCGGCAAATCTTCTGCCTCAAGCTTGACAACTTCCGGCGAATCGGACCCCAAAATCTCTTTCGCCAAGGCCAGGTAATTTTCCGCACCGGAAGAAAGAATGTCGTACATGATAATCGGCTTGCCAAAGGAAGGGGCCTCCGAAAGCCGCACGTTGCGCGAGATGACCGTCTCGTACACCTTTCCGGAAAAATATTTGCGCGCCTCCTCCGCCACCTGCTTGGAGAGATTCAGCCGGGAATCGTACATGGTCAAAAGCACCCCTTCAATTTTTAAGTTGGGGTTGAGATGTTTTTGAATCAGCCGGATGGTATTGAGAAGCTGGCCCAATCCCTCAAGGGCATAGTACTCGCACTGAATCGGAATCAAGACCGAATTGGCGGCGGTCAAAGTGTTCAAAGTCAAAAGTCCGAGCGACGGCGGGCAGTCGATCAAAATAAATTCATACTGATTAAGAATCGACTCCAAAGCGGAGGCCAATTTTTTCTCCCGGGCGATCTGGTTCACAAGCTCCACCTCGGCCCCCACCAAGCGCACATGGGCCGGGAGCAAATCCAGAAAAGGAATGTCAGTTTTGATTATCGCTTCGGCAATCGGCTTTTCCTCTATCAACACTTCGTAGACGGTTAACCCCAATTTCTCCTTGTCTATTCCCAAACCGGAGGTGGTGTTTCCTTGCGGGTCAATATCGACGAGCAAGGTCTTTTTTTCCGCCACCGCCAAACAGGAAGCCAGGTTAATGGCCGTGGTTGTCTTGCCGACGCCACCCTTCTGGTTGGCAATGGCAATGATTTTGGCTTTTTTGGGAAAAATTTTGGTCTCTCGGCCGTTTTCCACTTCGATTTGGCCTCCTATGAGCCCCTTGGACTGCTCCACGCTCCCCAAGTTAACTTCTTGTCCCGGTTTGCGCAAGCTAAAGTTCTCCCGTATGCGCCCCCGCGGTGAAGCGATTATGCTTTTTTCAGAAAAGCCAGGCCAATCTGGTACTTGGCCTTTTTAAATTTTACCTCTTTGGCACCCAGCAGGGCGACCTTGGGAAATTTTTTCAAGGCCGAAACTTCGCGCGAAAAATCGGAGGCCTTGATTGCCACGGCTAACGAATTCAGATGCATAAACGGAAGCGAAACTTTTGCGAATTTGTCCAAAGCCCCGAACGCCCGCGCGGTGATGAAATCGAAGGTCCGCCCCTGCTTGGCGAAATCCTCGGCGCGCATTTCCAAAACCTCCAACCCCGGAAGCCCAAATACTCTTTCCAGCTTGTCCAAAAAAAGAAACTTTTTATGGTTCGGTTCCAAAAGGGTGAAATTCAAATCAAACCTAGCAATCTTTAAACAAATGGCCGGGAAGCCAGCACCGGAACCGAGGTCTAAAATAGTCGCCCCCTGCGGCGGCGAAAAATCTTTCAGAATTAGCAGGGACTCCAAAAAAAGCTTTTCAAATCCCTTTTCGGAAATCGAGGCAGTGGAAGCAAGACCAAGCTGTTTGCCGTGCTCCCGAAAGAGGGAATAATAGAGTTCCACCTCCCTTTTGGGAAGCAAAAAACCCAATTCACTCTTGGCTATCTTCAATAGTTCCAATTTATTATAGGAAATGTTTCACGTGAAACAATTTTAGTTTGGATGATTTCATTCCAATGAAATCGGGCATTGGGAGGCAGAATATATTGCAGAATGCCTAAAAAGCAAATACAAAATATTGGCCACCAGAAGGAATCAGCTCAAACAAGTCGTATGAAAACGGACTGAAACAGCGCAAAAAATCTGATTTGCTCTTTGGTAAGCGACTCATTAGTAATAGCTTATGAAAATTGTTTCACGTGAAACAATTTTTACTCGCTTTAGCCAGTGACTGGAAGTTTGGGTCTTCTTTGTCCGCTGTGCTTTTTGAGGAAAATGGAGAGAATAGAAATGTCGCTGGGGGTTATGCCGGAAATGCGCAAGGCTTGGCCGAGAGTGGCAGGTCGAATTTTGGAAAGTTTTTGGTGCGCCTCTACCTTGAGTCCGGAAATTGAGGAATAGTCAAAATCGAAAGGAATCGGAACCTCCTCCATTTTCTGGAAGCGGTCGATTTCCTCTTTCTGCCTTTCGACGTAGCCGGAGTACTTCACCTCGACTTCGACTTTGGCGGCGAGGGCGAGTGGGAGCTCGGCGCACGCCGGGTCCACTTTGGCAACCCAGCTCCAGCCCACCCAGGGGCGGCGGAGCAGATTGAAAAGCGAGGCCTTCTTCGTGCCATTACCACTTCCGTTAGAATGCGAGTTGCCATTTCCCCCAGAGGTGGCATTAATTTCCAAAAGCGCCGCTGCGGCCGAACCATTCCCGTTCTTTTCAGGCAACTGGAAACCCGTATCATAAACGAAGGTTTTCTTCAGGCGCAAAATTTCCGATTTGATTTTGGCCTGGCGATCCAAAAATTCATCAGACTGTTCTTTTGAAATCAATCCAAGTTCATAACCCAATGGCAACAAGCGGAAATCGGCGTTGTCCTCGCGCAAAATCAGGCGGTACTCGGCGCGGGAGGTGAACATGCGGTACGGTTCTTCAGTACCTTTTGTTATTAAATCGTCAATCAAAACACCAATGTACGCTAGATTTCGGGTCAGAATGACAGATTTTCTGCCAATTATTGAACAGGCGGCGTTGATTCCAGCGATGAATCCCTGCGCGGCGGCTTCTTCATATCCGGAAGTGCCGTTTATCTGCCCGGCAAAGTAAAGATTCTTTACGATTTTGGTTTCGAGTGTTGGAAAAAGCTGGGTCGGGCAGAAATAATCGTACTCGACGGCGTAGCCGGCGCGGAGCATTTCCACTTTTTCCAATCCCGGTATCGTGCGCAACGCCGCGAATTGGACTTCTTCCGGGAGCGAAGTGGAAAAGCCGTTGATGTAAACCAAATCGGTATCGTAGCCCTCCGGCTCCAAAAAAAGCTGATGGCGTTCCTTGTCGGCGAAGCGATAAATTTTATCCTCCACACTGGGGCAGTAGCGCGGGCCCACGCCTTTGATTTTGCCGGAGAACATCGGCGAGCGGTGAATGTTTTCGTGGATTAGCTTATGCGTTTCCGGCGTGGTGTAGGTCAAATGGCACAAAAGCTGGGGATTGGTTATCTCCTTCGTAAAAATCGAAAAAGGGGGCGGCGGGTCGTCGCCGGGCTGAGGGGAGAGCCGGTCGTAGTCGATGGTTTTTCCGTCCAACCGCGGCGGGGTGCCGGTTTTTAGCCGGCCGGTTTTGAAGCCGAGCTGCAAGAGCTTTTCGGTGACGCCCGCGACCGGGGCTTCGCCGATGCGGCCGGCGGGGATTGATTTTTCCCCCATATGAATTAGCCCGTTTAAGAAGGTTCCGGAGCAGAGTACGACCCCTTTGGCCGAGAAGAAGTGGCCGTCTTCGGTGATTACGCCCGTGACTCTTCGCTGGCGCTCAGGATGACCGACTTCGTCCACTGCGAAGTCGGTCACTTTTCCCTCGACAATCGTTAACCCCGGCTGGGCCTCGACGACAGCGCGCATTTTTTGATGGTAGAGGGTGCGGTCGCACTGGGCGCGGGAGGACCAGACCGCCGGGCCTTTGGAGCGGTTCAAAATTTTCCATTGGAGGCCGGCCTGGTCGGTCACTTTGGCCATTTCGCCCCCCATGGCGTCGATTTCCTTGACCAGTTGCCCTTTGGCCTGGCCGCCGATGGCCGGATTGCAGCTCATCCGTGCGATGGTCTCCTTCGACTGGCAGAAAAGGGCGGTTTGCACCCCCATCCGGGCGGCGGCCAGAGCCGCCTCGCAGCCGGCATGCCCGGCGCCGATGACGATGAGGTCGAAATAAGACGACATATTCAGCCTATTATGCTATGAGTTTTTTCGGCCCAAGTCAACCATCTTCTGAATTCACTATCTTTCTTGAAATTCAACCTAAATTTCCTTTACTTTACAAAATGAGTATGACCCAACACAAAATCATCGTTGGAGATTCACGAAGAATGGCAGAGGTGCAGAATGAATCCGTGCAACTCATCATAACTTCGCCTCCATACTGGCAGCTAAAAGATTACGGCCATAGAGAGCAAATCGGCTACAATGATACCTACGAAGATTACATCAACAATTTGAATTTGGTATGGAAGGAATGTTACCGAGTACTTTCGCCCGGCTGCCGGCTGTGTGTGAATGTCGGCGACCAGTTTGCCCGCTCGGTGTACTACGGCCGTTACAAAATCATCCCGATTCGCACCGAAATCATAAAGTTTTGCGAAACCATCGGGTTTGATTATATGGGCGCCATCATCTGGCAGAAAGTAACGACCACGAATACGACCGGCGGCGCCACCATTATGGGTTCGTTTCCCTATCCTCGTAACGGCATCGTCAAATTGGATTACGAATTTATTCTAATCTTCAAAAAAATGGGAATTCCGCCCAAGGCCACAAAAGAACAAAAGGAAAAATCAAAGCTGACCACGAAAGAATGGAACGAATATTTTTATGGGCACTGGAATTTCCCCGGGGAAAGGCAGGATAAGCATCTAGCCGCATTTCCAGAAGAACTTCCGCGCCGGTTAATACGAATGTTCTCTTTCGTGGAAGACACCGTGTTGGACCCATTTTTGGGAAGCGGCACAACCTCGTTGGCGGCCAAAAAACTTGGACGCCACTCCATCGGTTACGAAATAAATCCGAAGTTTCTGCCGGTCATCAAAAAGAAGTTGGGAATGGAAAAAGAGGGGCTTTTCAAAGAGCAAAACCGCTGCAAAATAGTCGAGCAATCAAAATCCAATTTTGATGTTAAAACGGAAATAGAAAAACTGCCCTATATCTTCAAAGATTCGGTTAAATTCGACAAAAAAGTTGATCCCAAGAAATTTTTCTTTGGCTCCAAAATCGACGGTACTGAAAAACCGGACGACATGAGAAAACTAGCTGAACTACTGAAGTAATTTCTTTCTTTTTAACTGCAATTGACTAAAATAGCAAACTCTTGTAACTTTTGAGCGTGGCTAAAAAAACCCGTGTTCAAGATTATCCCCGAATACAAGATGAGGGGCATAAGTATTACGGTTTTCTGGATGAAAATCGCTTGAATCCTCACACATACAAGATGCCAACGAACGAACTTAAAGGTGTAATAATCGATGCAATTGATAGGGCAAACAAAAAATCGGGTCGAACCATTTTGGGAAACATCCCGGAAGATATTTCTGAAGAAGAACTCGGCAAACTCTACAGATCTAAAGGTAGAGAACTCTTCCAATATTTTATAAAATATTGCGAAGATCCCGCTTCCACCGCTTATCAGTGCTATGGAAAGCATTTTGCTGATGTTGCCAAAGAACAATTCCGAAATAAAACGCTCCAAAGAGAACGCATGAACTCTGGTTGGCGCTATCAGTTCATAGCTAAAGGGACGGCAGCACGTACAAAGAGATTCCATTCAATATCTGATATAAACTCCGCCGAAGCAGATTTTAACGCAACGGTCGGAATAAGGGGGACGAAAAAAATCGTAAACATTTACGTTTCGGTGAAAAATAGAACAAATACAATGGGTGGGCAGGACTGGCCCAAAGCTATAAGGGCCTTAGAGCAAGCTGCAAACACGGATAGAAATAGAACGGGCCCCTACATCTGTGTGTTTGGTATTGCAATGCAAAGAGGTTCGAGAATGATAAAAATTGAGCAAAGAAGCGGAACACCACATTCTCACAATACGGAAGTATGGCTGTCGGATTTTTTCTGGCCGTTTTTCTCGAATTTCTCTTACAAGGAGATTATTACGGAGGTATTGAGCGTCTTACTTGAAAGAGCCAAACAACACGCACAGGCACAAGACATTCCAAAAGAACTAATAGAATCGTTTGGTGCGTGCTGTAGAGAAAATGGCCTCATCAATGAAAATGGAATTTTTCATGATTCTTACAAACTGGTCGCTCTTTTTTGTGCCAAAAAAGAGATAAAAGCAAAAACCACGGGGCGAGGTTAAATGACCAATTATAAAGCGGAAATATTGTTAGGAGATTCTCGCGAAGTACTGAAGAGATTCCCAGATGGGTATTTTAATCTTATTGTGACTTCGCCGCCCTATGCAGACGCTCGGAAAAAACATTACGACAGCATTAGGCCCGATAATTTCTCAGAGTTTATGCTGAGTTTTCATGACGAGCTTTGGAGGGTATTGGCCGACGACGGTTCTTTCGTTCTAAATATTAAAGACAAAGTAGTAAATGGGGTCAGACATAGATATGTCTGGCACACGATTGAGACCTTTTCCAAAAAGGGATGGAACTGTATAGACGACTATCTCTGGATTAAGCCTAACGCAATGCCGGGTTACTGGAACACCCGATTGAGAGATGAATGGGAGTATTGTTTTCACATGACAAAAGAGAAGAAATTTGCAATGTATCAGGATGCGGTTCGCAAACCGTTGGGCAACTGGGCCGAGAAACGGCTGGCAAATCTTACGGGCAAAAGTACCAAACGCCATAATAGCGAGAATAACAGTGGCTTTGGAAGAGATCTTAGAAACTGGAAAAATAAAAAAATGGTTTTGCCTGGGAATACCATAAGTGTCGCTTTAGTGGGAAAAAATATGGGTCATCCGGCAGCTTTTCCCGTGGGTTTGCCGGAGTTTTTCATTAGGCTGTTTACGAAGATTGGAGACAACGTGCTTGACCCATTTGCTGGAAGCGGCTCAACTGGAGTTGCCGCAAAAATGTTGGGAAGAAACGTTGTTCTAATCGATACAAAAAGGGAATATGTAAAAGTAATGGTGGAGAGACTTCGAAGGGCTCGATATTTAAAAAAAGTTTCAGATTTGCAGGTCTCTATTACCGACCTTCTGATTTGCGAGGCCGTTTAAGAAGCACGACAACGTCCACTTATAAGAAGACTTACCCCTGGTCCTTTCCCGATGCGGGAAAGGGAATCTTTAAGAGCTAATCCGCCAGGCGCAGGGGCATTAAGAGATAGAAGTAATCCGAGCCGTTTTTCTTGACGGTGTCGGCGATGATGCCGGCGGATAGGGGGCTGCCCAAGTTGAACAAAACCTCCTCGCCTTCCAATTGTTTTAAGATATCCAGCACATACCCGGCGTTGTACCCCAGCTCCATCTCCTCGCCCTCGTACCCGGCGGAAAGCGTTTCTTTCGCCTCGCCTGCGAAATCCGGATTGTGGGCGGAAAGCTCGACCGAGGATTTGCGCAGAGAAATTTTGACCTGATGGGTGAGGGAATTGGATAAAAGGCCGACGCGCTTGAGGGCGGACATAAAGGCCGGACGATTCAGACGCAGTTTTTTGTCGTTCCCTTTGGGGATGACCTGATCATAATCCGGGTAGGGGCCCTCAATGAGGCGGGAAGATATTACGGTGTCACCCAAGTCGAAAATTATATTTTTTTCGCCGAAGAGAACACCGACTTCTCTCGATTCGTCCTCGCTGACCAGCTTTTCCACCAGCTCCAGCCCCTTGGGGGGAACGATAACATCGTCGTGCAGGCCCTTTAGCTTTTTATTTACCACCGACATTTTGGCCAGGCGGTGGCCGTCGGTGGCGACCATCGTCATCATATCGCCGGAGGTTTGCCATAAAATGCCGGTCAAAACCGGGCGGGTGTCGTCCCGGGAGGCGGCAAAACGGGTGCGGCGAATTAGGTTTATCATATCCTCGCCGGGAATGCGAATCAGTTTGGCAGGGGAGGACTCGGGTAAACGGGGGAATTCATCGGCCGGCATTCCACCCAGCTTGTAGGAACCCTTGTCGGCTTTCACTTCCACCCGGTTGTCGTGGGCGATAATTTCGATGTTGGTTTCCGGCAATTCCCGCACAAGGTTGTCCAAAAGCCGGGCGGGGACCGTCACGGCGCCCGGTTTGGTCACGTTGGCGGGAACCGTGGTGGAAACACCGATATCCAAATCGGTGGCGGAAATTTTTACTTTGCCCTCCGAAGCGGAAAGTAAAAAATTGCCCAAAATCGGGAGGGTGGTGCGGTTCGGCACCGCCGAGGTGACGTTGGTTATGGCGTTAAGAAATTTGCTTCTTGGCAGTGAAAACTTCATCTATGCCTCCCGTTTTAGGTTTTCCGCCCACTGTATTTTGGTCATCATTTATTAATATACAATTACAATAAAGGGTGTGCAAATGTGGAAGAGGGTGCTTGTTGTGATGTACCCCTAATAGTTATCAAAGAAGTTAATCTGGAAAGTTTCTTTGTAACTGTTTTGTTTTTGTGTAACAATTTTTTGTTAATAATCTGCATGTTAAAATGTTAATTCGACAAGGCGTTGATTAATTGTTCAATTTCCTGCCGGAATTTGTTGTCACCTTTCATCCGGCCGGAAACAATTTCGCAAGCATGGATGACCGTGGAATGGTCCCGCCCGCCGAAAAAGGAGCCGATCGATTTTAAGGAGTGGTCGGTCAAAAGACGGCAGAGATACATCGCCGACTGGCGGGCCAAGGCAATTTCCTGAGTTTTCTTTTTCGCCAGCAAAAGTTCGGGGGAGAGTTTGAAGTGCTCGGACGTCCTTTTATGGATGGCCTCGATGGTTACCCGTTTTTCGGAGGCTTTTAAGTGGTCCCGCAAAACCTCCTTGGCCAGTTCGATGTTGATGTCCTTCCCCCAAAGGGAGGAATAGGCCAAGAGGCGGATTAAACACCCCTCCAGTTCCCGGATGTTGGAGGTGATGTTTTCGGCGATAAAGGTGATCACCTCATCGCTGATGGCGAGCTTGTCCGTTTCACTTTTTTTGCGCAGGATGGCGATGCGGGTTTCTAGATCGGGGGGCTGGATATCCACGGTCATTCCCCATTGGAAGCGGGAGAGCAGCCGCTCCTCCAGCCCTTTGGTCAAGGCCGGCGGCCGGTCGGAGGAGAGCACAATCTGCTTGCCGGCCTGATGCAACGTGTTGAAGGTATGGAAGAACTGCACCTGGGTCGATTCCTTGCCGACCAGAAACTGGATGTCGTCCAAAAGCAAAACGTCCGCCTGCCGGTAATAGGTGGTGAATTCCGAGGTAGTATTGTTGGAAAGGGAGTTGATGAAATCGGAGGTGAAGCGCTCCAAGGTGACGTACAAAACCTTGGCGGAGGGATTTTCATCCAAAACGGCATGGCCGATGGCTTGCAAAAGGTGGGTTTTGCCCAAACCGACGCCGCCATAGAAGTAGAGGGGGTTGTAACGGGTCTTGCCGGGGGCCTCGGAAACAGCCACCGCCACGGCATGGGCCATCAAATTGGAGTCGCCGCGCACGAACGATTCAAAGGTATAGCGGGGGTTCAAAAGCTTGCGGTACGGTCCGGCTTCTGAAGCTGCTGGCGCTGATTGGAGATGGGCCGCTCCGTTTGAGCCGTTGCCGTTGGTGGTCGGCGGCGCGGTGAGTTGAAAGTCGGACTTTTCGCTCGAAACTTTGAACCCAAAGGAAATGTCGGCCCCCGTGATTGCCTTAAACGCCTCCGCAATCAAAATTCGGTAGTGTTCCTCCAGCCAGTCCGCCACGAAGCGGTTCGGAACGGTTATGTAGGCCGTTCCGTTCTGGCCAAGCAACTTGGTGGGGCACAGCCAGGTGTAATAGGACTGCCGCTTGACCCGTTTTTCCAGATAATCTAAAACCTCCGCCCAAAGTTTTTCCGGTTCCGATAGCATTTTTCCTCCCCTTCCAATTAAGGAAGAACGCGTTATTTAAAGGTTAAAAGTTTTCTACACCAAATAACAAACAGAACTTGTTGGCAATCAAGCGGCTAATTAGCGCAAAACCGAGTTTCGCACCACTTATCCACAATTGACTGTCGAAAAACAGGGGGCGGGCTTGGTTATGCCGCAACAACTTAGCCCGCGGGAAAATGTTTTCAACATTTCAACAATCATCATAATGACTTGTGTCTCATAAGGTTACGTGAAAATAAACACGCCGGCAGCCGATGTCAAGAGAAAAAGTAACATTCAAGTGGAAAAGTTATAACCGGTTGTATTTCAGCGTAAAGGATGGCAAAATTCTGAAAAGTGTAGGTAATTGCGAGCACTTGGCTATTTGTCAACAAGTTGTCTGGGTTGACTGGTAAATTTGAGAGATAGGTTTTAATTTGAATTTTCGATCGTACATACAAAAAGAGTTTGAATACAAAACTCAGCGGTGAGCGGTCTGTAAAATTTTAGTTCGACATTACTTCATTTATTCGCGACAAAAAAGCAATTGATTTTTTCCGGACGAACCGGTTTACTTTGTTGGGGTTAAGAAAGGGTATGGGAATGTCGAAAAAACTAAATGAGATGAACAAGCGGGGGATCACCATATCGTTTTCCTCCTCGGACCGGAAGGGGGGACTGGTTTTGCGAATTCCGGCGAGCATCCTGTACCTTTTGGCGGCCCTGCCGGTCGGATTTTTTACCGTTTTGCTTCTGGCCTATCTTTTTTTCCCCATTCCGGCCTCGTACAAAGTGATTGGAGCGGAAAGCTCGGCGGTGGTGGAGCGGCTTTCCTTCATTGAAAAAGAGCTGGCGCTTTCCCACGAAATGGCCTCCCGCATGGCGCGGTTAGTGGGGATCGAGATGGTGCAAAAAGGGGGAAAAAAAGATTCGCTGCGCAAAGAAAGGCCCGGATTCACAATTTTGGCCGGGGATGAAAACGGGGCCCGCATTTTTCCATTGGACGGGCGGGTGGAGGTAAAAAACGAACGGATATTCATTCATTTCGACAGAAAAGACAGTGTGCGGGCCTCCGGCAGTGGCGTGGTGGCGGAAGTCATTCACAACAGTTTGGTAAACTGGATGATTACCTTACAGCATAAAAACGGCTATTTTTCCACCTATTCGGGCAATCTTTCCCCCTTGGTCAAACGGGGGGATGTTCTGAAATTGGGGGAAGCGCTCGGAATTTCAGCTCCGCCCCGCTTTGGCTCCGGAAGAATAGAGTTCGGAGTATTCAAAGCGGGACAACCGGTTAGCCCCTTTACCGCCTTTTTGGACAAAACCACGGGCGTCTCTCCTTTGCAGGGGCGGAAAGCGCCAGCCAAAGAGAGAATCGGGACTGTTGGCAACTCGTAAAAATTTGTGGAAAAACCAAAAACTCAATATGTCGCAAAGAGTTGACTTGTTCAGATTAAACCAAAAAATAAACCCTTTTCCACAAGAATTGGTTTTAAGGGCCGCTGTTGTAACCATATTTTGACTTCCAAAAAGGCCGAAACCGCATGGTTTTCAAGGGATTGAGAATGGTAAACTCGGGGGGATGAAATGGATAAAATATCCACGTTGAACTTGATCGCTGTTATTTTATTTTTGTTTGGCCTAGCCGGAATCGTATATGCCTTGGTGCGAAAAATCACCGGCATTCGCGCCGCCCGCAAAGGAGAGCAAATCCGTTTTCGGCAGGGGACGCAGATTTTCCTGCCGTTGGTGGTCGGCCTTGTTTTCGTCTTGACCGCACAGGCGCTTTTTTGGCTTTCCTCCCAGCGCACCAATTTCCGGGTTCTGGAGTTTAATTCTCCCCAAGCCCAGATTGAAGTAAAACAGGCCAAAGACGAAAGCTTTTTCATCGAGTTTCAGGAGGGGGATAAAGGGGGGCCGGTGAAAGTTCCCTATCTCAAACCGAACATCAAAGTCGTCACCCAGGTGGTGGTTTGGAAGCCGTTTTTCTCCTTTTTGGGGCCGATGCACACGGCCCGGGTGACCCGCATCGAGTTCATCGACGAGGCCGGAGCCAGCTTTATTTTCACCAACTCCGACCAGGCGGCTGATTTTGCCGAATGGGTTCTCAACGTCAACAAATTCTTGCCCATCGCCATCGTGCGCACGGTGGAAACCGACCCGCGGGTGCTTTCTGCGGGGCAGAAATACCGGCTTTTTGTGAACATGGACGAAGCGGAGCTGAAGGCGATTTGACTCAAAATCGACGGATTACGCTGCTTTTTCTGATTTCCAGTTTTTCTGTAGAAAACCCGTTTTTTTGCGCGGTACTTTCTTAAAAACTCAATCCGCAGCTTTAATCCTATATTCTGGTTCCCGATAGCAGCTTTTCCCCCGTCGGTTCGGCCACGCCGCCGGCAAGTTCGAACGTGACATTGAAAGCGAAGATATGCTCGGAAGGAGGAAGATGGGCAATTTTCACTTCCGCCGAGCCCGTGGAATCCGCACTGAAAGTTTTGACGGCAATCGGTAGGCCGCTGGCAACAGCCCAAAACTGGCAACTTTTGCCGGCCGGTGCGGGGGGGAGACCGGTCGCTATTAAAATCCCCTGACCTTCAACCGGATTCCAAATCAGCTTGGCCTTGGCCTGTGGGGCGGCGGGCTGGCCGGTTAAAATCAAAACCTCCGTTTGCGGCGCCAGCGCGAAATCAAGCTTGGCCTGGATAATTTTCATTTCTTGGCGCTGGGCCACCGACTGGATGGTCAAATCTCGCAATTCGAGGGATAATTTGCGGGCATTAAAACTGGAGTAAACCGCCAGGATGCTGGCCGCAATACCGAAGCCAAAGGCCAAAAGAGGCCAGATGGAACGGCCTCGGTTACTCCGGTTTCCGTCAGACCCGGCTCCAGATTTGCCACCGGCGATACCTGTATAGACACGGGCTGACGGCACATCCGGTGGGAAATTTTTGGATGGGCCGGTCGCCGGGCGGGCAACCGGTTCGATGGTAGCCATCAATTTGGTTTTCAACGCTTCCAAAACCTCGGTTGGTGCAGGCGGATTCGTCAGGACCTCCTCCAGCTCCGTGTCGGTCAAGTTCTCCCACTGATTATCCACTTGGGCAGAAGGGGGAAGCTGTGACTTGGCAAGAACGTAGGCGTTTTGCAGAAGCCGGGTTTTCACTTCCCCGGAAGAATTAAACTGGTCGGATTCATGCCAGAGCCGCAGGAAAAGTTCAAAAACCACTTGCTCTGCCCGCTCAGCGCTCTGCAAGATTTGATGGCCAAGGTTATAGGCCAGACCAGCGTAACGGTCGAAAAGCTTCCCCACGGCACGTGCATCGCCGGCGGCGATTTGGGCCACCAGCCGGGAATCGAAGGCGGAGTCGATGGAAGCAGAACTCAACGGGAAAACCCTCCTCTTCTTAAATTATCTTCAAGGTCGCAAACGACCTTCCTTCAACTTCAGGAAGAATAAGGGGTGAATGCTGCCGTTGTCAACCATTAAGTGGCTTAAGTTGGACAGCCGTTTCAAGCTTTGCACGCATTCTGTCTCGAAGGAGACCCGCTGGCGTCGGGAAAGTTAAAAACCAGAATGTATTTCTGCAAAAAAATGCTAACCCTTTGCAAACAAAAACCGATATATTAGAGGTGAAGTGGGGGACTGTAATATGGCTGGAGGTCTATAAAATGAATCATAACAAATCGAGTCGTCCCAAAACATGGATTGGTTTGGTGGGAAATGTCTAAGGACCGGCCCAAAATTATAGTCATCGACGACGATCCAAAGGTGCCCTGGATTCTATCCGAAGGGCTGGAGGAGTTTGAAATCATCGGCGCACGGGATGGCGTGGAGGGGATTCAACAGGTCTCCAAGCTGAAGCCGAATCTGGTCCTTCTGGATATTAAAATGCCGGGGCTTTCCGGGTTGGAGGTTTTGCAAAAGCTGAAGGCCGCTGACGGCGGACTGGATGTGATCATGCTTTCCGGCCACGGCGACACCAAAAATATCGTCGAATCGATCCGCCACGGGGCGTCCGAGTTCATCACCAAGCCGTTCGACGTGCGGGAAGTGGAAATTCACATTCAGAACGTTTTGGAAAAAAGCCGGCTCAAGCGGGAGCTTTTCCACCTCAAGTCAGAGTTGAAGGCAAAAAGCCAGTACGACACCTTCATCGGCGATTCGGCCCGGATGCTGGAGGTGAAGGCCATCATCGAACAGGTGGCGGACTCGGAGCTTTCCGTGGTCATTCGCGGTGAATCCGGCACGGGGAAGGAGATCGTGGCGCGGATGATTCACAACCTTTCCTCCCGCCGTACGGAACCGTTCGTCAAGGTGAACTGCGCCGCCATTCCGCGGGATTTGCTGGAAGCGGAGCTGTTTGGCTATGAAAAGGGAGCCTTTACGGGTGCCCACAAAACCAAGCCGGGGCGGTTTGAGGTGGCCAACAAGGGAACGATGTTTTTGGACGAAATCGGGGATATGCCGATGGAGCTGCAGTCCAAGCTGTTGCAGGTCATCGAGCAACACGAGTTCGTCCGGGTCGGCGGCATCCAAAACATTCGCGTGGATGTGCGCATCGTTTGCGCCACCAACAAGGATATGGAGGCGGCCATCGCAGACCGCCAGATGCGGGACGATCTGTTTTACCGCTTAAACGAAGTCGCCATCCTTTTGCCCCCTTTGCGGGAACGGCCGGAGGATATTCCGCTCTTAGTGGCCCACTTTTTGGCCCGCTACAATGAGCTGTACAAGAAAAGTTTCCAGAGCATTTCGGCCGAGAATATGGCCCGGATGCAGGGGTTTCACTGGCCGGGGAACGTGCGCCAGTTGGAAAACGTCATCAAGCAGGTGGTGGTGCGGGAGGATGACAGCATTATTCCCTCCCTACTTTCCGCCAGCGGTGGTATCGCCGGCATACCGGCCTATTCCCCGGTGCCGGTTTCCGGCTCCGCTCCTGGAGGGGCCGCGGGCTATTCGTTGAAAAAACGGGTGGACGACATCGTTACGCGGGAGGAAAAGCGGGTAATCGCCGAGGTTTTGCAGAAGACCAACTGGAACCGGCGCAAGGCGGCCGATATTTTGGAAATCTCCTACCGATCATTGCTTTATAAAATCAAAGAATACCGCATCAACGAGCCGCAGTTGTAGTCAAGCAAGCAACGGTTCTTTGTGTAGCCTCCTTCCCTTTTTGTGAAGTGGCTTGCAGAGTTGGGGAATTTTCTCCCGGTTCGTAGGTAACAAATATCCACAGTCGGTGAAGAGTTATAAACAGGGTTCATTGCTCTTCTATGTTTCAGTGGGTGTTACTACCCTTCCCTTTCTGGGCATTTGATGAATTCGGGTGTGTGGAAAAGAAGTGAAAGAACAACAGCAGGCAGGGGCACGAGTTTTGCTCAAAACGGCTAGTGAGGGGCCCATCAAGTAAAGTTGCGGTTGGAGGCCGCCCCAAATTTGGGTACAAAACAAGGACGTTTTCGAAAGGACTTGTGAGGCACCAAATCGAAAGCAATCCGTCGGAGACGGAGGAACCACCGGGGAAGGGTGTGGACGACGATTTTTCATTCGTGGCCCGGGCGGAACAGGAGTTGAAGCGGGCGGAGCGGTATTTATCCTTCGTTTCGCTGGTTCTTTTTGAAGTGGTTCCAGTCAGCTACAACTGGGACGAGGAACTGAAAAAACGGGTGGTGGAAGTGGCCCGGTCGTCCGTGCGGGAGACCGATTTGGTCGGTGTTTCGAACACCCACCGAGTGGCGGTTTTGCTAGTGGAAACCCCCCGCCGGGGGGCCGAGCGGGCCTCCGAGCGGCTCTCCGCCCAGCTTTTGGATTTTTGCTTGAAGGAAAAAGGGAAAAGCCGTCTCGTGACGAACATTCACTCCTTTCCCGAAGACCCCCAGGGTAAGGAGAATTTTTTGTCGGCCCTCGAAAAACTGCGATAAGGTTTCAACTTCCCGCCGTAAAGTCATCGGCCCCAAGCCTCCCGTTTTTTCCCTGTCAAGGGGCGGCCGCCCGTCTTGGTTCCTCGGGAAAAATACCGGTTGCTACGGCCGGATAAGTTTTTATTTTAATGCCAAGTGGAATTTTAACCACAAATTATGCGTACGCGATATTTGACAGCGCTTGGTTTTTGGGTGTTGGCTTGGCCTGTTTGGGGACAGCCGGTGGCGGAGCGTAGCTTTGATTTGGGCAAGCTGGCTCCGGATTTGGAAAAGCCGGTTTCGCTTTGGGCCGACAGCGCCGGCAGTTTTTGGGTGGGGGACGGGAAGTCCAAGCGGGTTTTTGCCTTTGGCCCGGAAGGGGAGCTGCGCACGGTCTTGGGGGACAAAAAGAAAAACAAAATCGGCTTTCCGGTCGATCTGTTCGGCGACCGGAGCGGCAAAATCTACATCCTCGATTCGCAGGAGCGCATCGTTTTTATTTTTGATCCCTCCGGGACGCGGGTGGGACAGCTTGGCGGGTCCAAAACCTTCGCCCGGCCGCTGGCTTTGACGCTCGACGACTCGGACAACGTTTTCATCGTCGAGGAGGCGCGCAAAAAAATCCTTGAATTTGATGCGTTTAAGCGTCCGGTGGCCGCCGTCGAGTCGCTCTCCGCGGGACAGGTGATGAACCGCCCCGCGGCGGTAGCGGCCGACCGGCAGGGGAATCTTTTCGTCCTGGATTTGGGGCGGCGCTCCATTTTGGTGTACGACGGCCGCCGCCAGTTTTTGCAGGAGATTCCCTTGAGCGTGGAAGGAAAGGAATTCCGGCAGCCGGTGGATTTGGTTTCGGGGCCGTTCGGCGAGCTTTTCATCCTGGACGCCGGGGAGCCAGCGGTCTGGTATCTGGCCAGCTGGCGTACGCCGGTCTGGAAAAAAATTCTTTCCGGAGAGAAAACCGGGTTGAAAACCCCCTCCGTTTTGGTCGTTACCAGCGGGGGAAAGCTTTTCGTTCTGGACGGGGGAAAAAAGGAACTTAAGAAATACAGTTTGAAGGGGCTGGTGGAGGCGGTGCCGGAGGCGGTCGTGCAAAAAACCGCGCCGGGCGTCAAGAGTTTTACCAGCTCCCTCGGAGACTCCGGCCATCTTCTGGTCCCGTACTCCGATTTTAAAAAGGGGCTGGTACTTTTACAGCCGTTTGACGCCTCCGGAAACTTGGCGGACTGGTTGTTAGATACGGACATCCGTCTCGATTTGAACGGCGAACCCTTGGAATTTTCCTCCCCTGTATCGCTTCTTAAATCGGACTTGAAATTGGCGATCGCCCTGGTCTGGGCCGCCGGGCGGCTTTCGGACGAAGAAGAAAAAGAGTTGAAAGAGGCATTCGTGCGGGAGGTGCATCCGGAACTGGACGAACCGAACGACAAACTTTTTTTGATTTCCGCCGCCGGAAAACCGGAAGCGCTTCTGGAGGCGGAAGGGAACACCAGGACAGCCGAAATGGCCTTGCGGGGGCTTAAACTCCCTTCCGAGGGGCTTTGCTATTTTGATGCCCTCCTCGCGGCCAACCGGACCTTGAAGGAGCGCTCGCCGGGGCTTTTGCCGGTCATCATTTTGGTGACGGACGGTGAGGATGGGGCCTCCACTTCCGGCTATATGGACATTCTGCACCTTGCGGAGGAGGCGGGGTTTGCCAACGTATATACCGTCGCTTTGCCGCGCGGAGAGCGGGGGGCTTACTTATCCGATTTGCGCCGGGTTTCGGAAGCAACCCAGGGAATTTATTTCGAAACGCCGGAGCCGAAAAATGTCTCGCAGGTTTTTGCCCGGATTATCAAGGCGCTGAAATATCAATTGGTCGTCCGCTTTGCACCAGCCGGGGGCGGGGTGTTAAACGCCGCCGTCACCCTGGAGGGAAAAACTTTTTCCGCCGGATCGGCCAAGCGGCTTGGAGCGGACGAGGAGTTCGTCGAGGAAGAAAAGACGGATGAAGGGGGCTCGCTGAAGCTGGTGCTTCTGGTCGCCGGCATACTGGTCGCCGCGGGGCTGGGGGCCTTCCTGATCGTGCTTTTGGTCAAAAAAAAGGGGCGGAAGTGCCCGGCTTGCGGACATAAAGTGGAGCCAGCTTGGACGGTTTGCTATTTCTGCAAAACCCCCTTAACTTTCGGCAAAGGGTCAAAAGGGCCGGCCACCCTCACTGTGCAAAAGGGGCGGCTGGCCGGAACCCGTTTCACCTTGAACGACGCCGTGATAACCCTTGGGGCCAGCAGCGACAACCAGATTGTACTGGATTACGAAGGGGTTTCCCGCCGCCACGCCCGGATTGAAAAAAACGGCGGTCGCTGGGAGCTCGTCGATTTGAATTCCACCAACCACACCTACGTAAACGGCCGGCCGGTTTCCCGCTCCCCTTTGAAAAACAAGGATATCGTTTCCTTGGCGCGGGTGGCGGATATGATTTTTGAGCAGTAGCATGAGCATCGTTCTGGAATTTTTATCCGGCAGCATCCAGGGGGAGCGGCGCTTTGACGGCCGGCAGGTGCGGATCGGCCGGGACACGCAGGGGGAGGTGGTCTTTGATTTCCAGAAAGACCCGGCTGTCTCCTTTAACCACGCCATTTTGGAGGAGGCCGGCGGCCGCTGGGAGCTTCGAGACCTGGGCTCCACGAACGGCACTCTGGTTAACGGAAAAAAAATCACCCGTCATTTTCCTGCGGACGGCGACGTCGTCGCCTTCGGGCTGGCCGGGCCGCAGGTTCGCATCCATTTGGACGAGAGCTCCCGTCCTTCCGCCGAACCGGCCGGGTCAACCCGGATTTTGGTTTTGGATTTGCCCAAATTGAAGCTGGAAGTGCTCAAAGGGCCGGCTCAGGGGAAGGAATTTGAGTTCGATTTGACTCCCGGCCGGGTGGTGAAACTCGGCCGCGAGCGGAACAACGACGTTGCCTTTTTCGACCCCCCCAGCCCGGTGGTTTCCCGCTATCATGCCGAGCTTTCCAAATCGGGCGAGGGGCTTTTTCTGGAGGATGCCGGTTCCACCAACGGCACGTTTCTGAACGGCAAAAAAATTTCCGGCCGGGCGGCGGTGAAAAATGGCGACCGCATCGTTTTGGGGAATAATGGGCCGGAGATTTCCGTCGGCCTCGAAACACCGGCGCCTTTTGCTCCCCATAAATCGCCAGTCAAGAAAAAGCCGGTTCTCCTATACTCCGTGGCCAGCGGCGCGGTGGTGGTTTTGGCCGTTTTGGCGTTCGCCCTTTTTGGCACGGGGGAGACGGAAAAAGCGGACGGGAGCGTGGCGGCGAGCATCGATACCGGGGATGAGGCGGCGGAAGCGGCCGGCGGCGAGGACTTTGCCTATATCGAGCGGCGGGTTAAAGAGCTTTCCGCCGCCTTGCACGAGGACAGCTCCAAAGTCAAACCCTCTTTTGTCTCCGTGGTGATGGAACAGGTAAATCACTTAAAGAAAGACAAGCTGGGGATTAGAATTCTTCTGGAAAAGGGGCCGGTTTATCTGCCGGATGCGATGCGGGCTTTGAAAAGAAAAAAACTGCCGCCGGAGCTGGCGTATCTGGCCTACATTGAATCGAAGTTCAACCCGACCGCCAAATCTCCCTCCGGGGCGGTGGGGCTCTGGCAGTTTATGATTCCGACCGCAAAAGATCACGGGTTAAAGGTGGATTTGAACCGAAAAATCGACGAACGAACCGACCCGGCCAAAGCAACAGTGGCGGCTGCCGAGTACTTGGATTTTCTCATCCGGGAAAAATCCGGCTCGGCCTTCAAGGCGATCGCCTCCTACAACACCGGCCAAGGGTCGGTGCGAAAGGCCTCGCGCAAGGTGGAGGATTACCTGACGCACGGGGATTACTTCTATTTGTCCCAAAAGGGATTGATCCCGCAGGAGACCCGCGACTACGTCCCCCGTTTTCTGGCGGCGGCCATCCTCTATACCGACCCCGGACGCTTCGGGTTTACACTTTAAGCCCCCGCGAGATATTCCGCCCGGATTTGCTTTTCTTTTAAATTGATTTATACTTCCAGCGGTTCCGGCTAAAAGAGTTGGCCGGAAAATAGTCCCCCGGAAAAGACCAATTGGGGGAGCGGGGCACGCCGGGGCTGGCTCGCCCAGGCGGCAGTTTTGCCTCATAGGAGAGTTGGGGCGCAGGAGGCAACAGCGTGGCGGTTTTAAATCGAAAAACCGAGGGTGCCATTCACCCCCTGCCTGTAAGTGCGGCCGAAATGCACTTTCGCGGCTGGGGGGAAGTTGACATCCTCATCGTAACCGGCGACTCCTACATCGACCATCCCTTTATGGAAGCGGCCTTGGTCGGCCGCGTTTTGGAGGCCGCCGGATTCCGCGTCGGCATCCTTCCCCAGCCGGACTGGAAATCGGCGGAGGCGTTTACCGCCCTGGGAAAGCCGAAACTTTTCTATTTAATCACCGCCGGAAATTTGGATTCCATGGCGGCCAACTACACCCCCAGCCGCAGCCGGCAAAAAGAGGATCCGTATTCCCACAAAGGGTATGTCGGTTTGCGTCCCGACCGGGCCTCGTTGGTTTATGCCCACCGGGCGCGGGAAGGGGGCGGGGGCGTTCCCGTCGTTCTCTTCGGGCTGGAGGCCTCGCTGCGCCGTTTGTCCCATTACGACTTTTGGGAAGAACGGGTGCGCCGGCCGATACTTTTCGACGCCAAAGCGGATCTGGTCATCTACGGCCCGCCGGAAAAAACGGTCTTGGAGCTGGCAAAAAGAATGCAGGCGGGGGAAAAAATCGGTGAAATCCAGGACCTTCCCGGCACGGCCTTCAAACAAAAAAGAATTGGAAACGATTTTCTGGAGTTGACTCCGTATGAAGAACTGGCCCGGTGCCGGCATTCCTTTTTGAAAAGCTTCTCCCGGTACGGAGAAAACTATTTCGCCCCCTCCCCGCAACCGGCGGCGCAGTTGGTTGTGGATTGGTATCTGGTGGAAAATCCGCCGGCGTCCCCGCTGGAGACCGAAACGGTCGATTCGTTTTACGATTTGCCGTTCACCCGCAAACCGCATCCGCTTTATAAAAAGGAGCCGATTCCCATGGCCCCCGTTCTGGAGCAAACCATCGTCGCCGTGCGGGGCTGCTCTGCGCCGCCGGCGGTCTGCCCCAATGCTTTTCATTTTCGTTCGTTGATGGAGGTGCGCAGCCTGGATTCCATAAAAAAGGAGGTGGAGCGGCTGGCGGCCGAGCCGGAATTTTCCGGGCAGCTTTCCATCGTCGGCGGCTATGCGGCCCGCAAGCCGGGGGGGGTGCATGATTTGGAGAAGGAGCTGGAGGGATGCTGGTCGGCTCGCAAATGGCCGCGCAAGGAAGGACATCTGGTTTCCCAATTGGAGCTGCGGGAGGCCCTGGAAGGGGTTGCCGGCGTGGAGGGGGTTTCCTTCCACGGCGTGTACAACCCGGACTCGATTGTCGGCAGTCCCTTGCGCGGACTGGCCGCCGGAGTACCAGCTTTTCATTCGGCGGCCAAATTGGAGCCGAAGAACCCGGCGGAGTTTTTGCACGGGTTTGCCTCCTGCTGCGAACTTCGCTTTTTGGGCAAGCGGAGCGAGCCGTATCATTTGCCCGTCCTGGTGGTCGGCCGTCCCGGAGTGGAGACCTCCGACGTCGTGGAACTGACCCTTTTTCTGCGCCGGCGAAAGCTGAAAGCGGACAAAATTCTGGATTTTCTGCCCGTGCCGCTTTCCTTTTCCACCACGCGCTTTTTCACCGGTTTTGACCCGGTAACCGGTTCGCCGGTGTATGTTCCGGCGCGCACAGCGGACCGGAAAACCCACAAGGCAATTTTGAAGCACTACGAGCCGGAAAGCTACGAGCGGGTGCGGCGGGCCTTGATAGCAATCCGCCGCAAGGATTTGATCGGCAAAGGGCCTGATGCGCTCATCGACCATCCCTCCGGCCCTCCCCCCGAGCGGGGCCGGGAGCGCGGTACTTTACGCCGGAGCGTGACACTGCGTCGACCGCCCGAAAAACGGAACGACAGCGGTTTTCCGTTTAAGAAGCGGTGGTAGCGATTGTTCATCGGCCACTACGGCGTAGCTTTAGGACTTAAAAAGGCAGACAAAACTATTTCGCTCGGGCTTCTATTTTTGGCCGTGCAGGCGGTCGATATTTTCTGGACGATTTTGGTTCTTTTGGGAATTGAAAAAGTTGAAATTTCCCCCGGCATAACCGCCGCCAATCCGCTCGATTTCATCTATTACCCCTTCACCCACAGTTTGTTGATGTCATTCGTCTGGGCGGGTTTGGCCTATTTGCTGTTTCGGATTTTGCCAGCAAAGGCGAATGGGCAAAAAAGCAAAGGGGCTTTGATAATGGGGATAGCGGTTCTTTCCCACTTCCTTTTGGATCTTCTCGTACATCGGCCCGACTTACCGCTGGTCTTCGGCGCCAATTCCCCCAAACTTGGACTGGGGTTGTGGAATTATCCGGCTGCCGCTTATTTGCTTGAGTCCGCCATCTTTTTGGTTGGGGTTTGGATTTATCTCAAATCGACCACAGCTGCCGGGAAGCTCGGGAAATACGGGATGCCGATCTTCGCTTTGCTTCTGCTTGTCGCCAACATGCTCAATCTTTTCGGCCCACCGCCTCCCAACGTGCAAATGGTGGCGGCATCCGGATTGGTGCTGTATTTTTTGTTGGCCGGAGCGGCGTTCTGGCTGGATAAAAAAAGAACATAAAAATAGGGGTACGCGGTTGAGTGCCCCTACGTTTAATTCAGCGTTAAATTAGAAGTAATAGCGCAGACCGATGCCGCCGTTGGCGGAGAGGTCCGTTTCCGGCACCAAGTCCATAATGGGGGCCACCTCTATGAACACGTCCAAAGGGGTGTCCTTGATGAAGTGCGAAAACCCGAGCGGCACCCGTGCGCCGAAGCGGGAGTCGTTTTCAAAACGAACCCTGCCGCCGATGCCGATATAGAAATTGGTGCGCCGGACGACCGGGTCGGACGAGCGCAACGGGATATGCCAGAGATAGTCGGCGTGAATGTGCAGTTCCTCGCCGGGGCCGGCAAACGACCAGGCCAAGCCGGCGTCGATGGCGTTCTTGGTCGAGAACCAGTGCTTAAAGGAAACGCCGGTTGGCTCTCCTATCATGATACCGAGACCGGTTGGGTGGTTCATCTGCGGCCCGGAGTACGGTTGTCTTTGGGCCAGGGCCAAAGAACTGAAAACCAAAAGCAAAACAAGTGAGAGGACTGCCTTACGCATTAAGAACTCCCTTCTTTAGCGGTATTTGCCTCCATAGTGAATATGCAACCAAACCAAAGCTCAGGCCAATCAAAATTCGGTAGTGGGTCTCATAGAGAACCTCCTGTGGATTGGAATAATTCCCCATTGACCGTTAATATAGGCGTTTCGGTCGCGCTTGTCAAGCAAAATATCGACAAAATCGATATGTTTTAACGAAAATGTCGTTACTCCATACGATACGCGGTAGAGGAAGCATTTGGAACTAATATCGACTACGCTATGCTGGTGAGGCTTTACGGTCAAGAAAACGCTGGCGAAGCCCGCTACAGCCCGCCGAAGTGTATGGGGTGCCTCTGCGAAAAGCTAATGGGCAAACCCAAAAACGAGGCCATTTCAACTTCGATGGTGGAATGCCAGAATTTAACGATGCGTATGAATATGCGGCGGTTCACTCGGTTAACAAATGCTTTTTCCAAGAAAATCGAAAACTTGGGGGCGGAGGTTGCCCTCCATTTTATGTATTATAATTTCGTGGGTATTCATCAAACCTTGCGGATTAGCCCGGCAATGGCCGCCGGGGTCACAACCCATCTTTGGGAGATTTTCGAGATTATAGACCTTTTGGAGAAGAAACAATCAAACTGACCCACTACCCAAAATTCCGCTTTGCGGGACAATAGCTTAGGTCTATTTATAGGACCGGCAAAAGAAGAACGGTTTTTAACCCAAAGGATTATGGTGAAACTGCGCTGCCATAGTTTCTGTGGGATTTTCAGGCTGGATAAAAAAAGAACATAAAAATAGGGGCACGCAACCGCGTACCCCTACGCTTAATTCAGCGATAAATTAGAAGTAATAGCGCAGGCCGATGCCGCCGTTGGCGGACATATCGGTTTCCGGCACTACGTCCAGAATCGGCGCTACCTCAAAGAACACGTCCAGCGGAGTGTCCTTGATGAAGTGCGAAAATCCGAGCGGCACCCGGACTCCCACGCGGGCGTCGCTTTCAAACCGGGCTCTTCCGCCCACGCCGATGTAGAAATCGGTGCGTCGCACGGCTTCGTCGGACGAGCGCAACGGGGTATGCCAGAGATAATCGGCATGCACGTGCAGTTCATCCCCGCGGCCGGCAAAAGACCAAGCAAAGCCCATATCGAAGGCGTTCTTGCGAGACATCCAGTGCTTGAAGGAAACGCCAGTTGGTTCCCCGATAATCATGCCCAAGCCGTTCGGGCGGCTCATCTGCGGCCCGGAGTACGTCCGTTGCCGCTGTATTTGAGCCATAGCCAGTGACGCAAAAGCCAAAAGCAGAACGAAAGAGAGGATTACCTTACGCATAACCTACTCCTTTCTTCTTACTTGCCCCCGTTCAAAAGAATTATACACCCGACCCAAAAGCCGGGGTCGAATAAATTTTCTGTTGTCTACCAATAAGTTAGCTCCGACACAAACTCTCGCGAAAGCGGAAAAGGCAAAAACCTATGGGTTTTGGCAAAGTCGCGCAACCATCGTTTCCAAAACCAGCTCCGGTTCGATTTTTTCAAAACGGGTCTGGCGCTCGGCGGAGGCCAGCTCGGAAATGGCTGAAAGGACTGCCTCTTTAGACAAATTTTTGGCCTGCGCCATAACCGAAGGATGCAAAAAGCCGTAAAACTTCCACTCCTGAACCGTTCGCATCGAAAAATCGCCGCTTAACACCAGTGCCAGAAGTTTGGAGTAATGCTCGGTCAACTGGTAAAAAATAGTGCCGGGAGAGTTCCCCTCCTCCCGCAGCGACTTCAAAACCAAAAGGGCGCGGGCGGCATCTTTTTTGGCCAGGGCATCCGCCAGATCCCAGGGGAAGAAGCGGCGCTGGGAGGTTATTTCTTTTTCCAATTGCTCCTTCGGCGGCAGCTTGTCATAGGCCAAAGACAGTTTTTCGATTTCAGAAGAGAGAAGCGACAAATCGGTCCCTAATTTTTCCACCAACATCTGCGCTACATCCGGCGGAACGGCAAGCCCCCGCTCGGAAGCATAACCGACCAGCCAGCCGGTCACCTGCTGGGGATTGGAAAAAGGGGTAAACTGGAAAAGGAGATTTTCTTTTAGAAAAAGCTTGGTGAAATTTAGCCGGGCATCCGCCTCCTCCCCCCAGAAAAGCAAATAATGCGGGCCGGAATAGTTTTCCAAAACGCGGGTCAAGCTCTCCCGCACCTGTTGGCGGAGCTTGTCCGCTTCAAAAATCCAGAAGAGCTGTATTTCACCAAAGAGCGAAAGCCCCGAAAGGTGGTTAGCCAGCTCCCCCCAGTCCAGCTCCGTGCCGAAAAGCTTTTTGACTTTCAGATTAGGATGTTTGGCGCGAAGCAGTCCTTCCCAATGCGCCACCGCCCGGCGCATCCGGAACTCCTCCTCCCCCGTCAAATACAAAAACCAAAAATCCGGTTTCTTGAAGCGCTTTTGAAGTTCATTCTGGTCTGGAAGTTTGGTCTTGGTTTTGGGCGGCATCAATGGTAAGAAAAGCTTAAAATCTTCGGCGGGCAAGCCGCTCGGAAGGGCAAAAAAACAAGGGCGACCCGCTGTGCTTGCGCCGCCCTTGCAAATTTAGTCCCGCCTTTTCGGCGGGACTGGTCCCCTTTAGGGGATTTCCCAATCGAGGAGGGGTTCGATATGGGAGCTTTTAGGCCCTTCGCGCCTCCGCTTGCGCCGGGTTCTCATTTGTAGGTATCCAGGACAGGGAATACTCAAATTTTCTTTTGTAGAGCAAAGCCATATTGCGGTACGGCTCCAAGGTCTTTCCGCAGAGCATCTTTTTGTTCACCTGATGCACCACGGTAAAGGAATCGCCGTAAATTTCCACGGTCCGGTGCTTGAAAAGCTGGGGGTTGATTTCGACAAATTCGAGCAAGGCCAGCAAGGCGGCGTATTGGCACTCATCCTGGTTCCCTTTAAAGCGGGCACGGAAGACGATCCCCGCATCCGGGATGGTGAAAGTGGCCAGGCCGTACCCCTCTGGGCGTCCCTCGCCAGATATTCCGTAGAAGTATAGTTGCATCCTGCCTCGTCGTCCTTTCCCTTTCAACGACTTATTTAGCAACGGCTGTGCCTTTGTGAAGGGGCTTTTTTGCTTGTGAAATTTGTAGCAAATTGATGACGAATGCCGCAGGGCAACACTCCCCGCAATGCCATATCAATCAAGCCAAAGAGCCCACCTGTATGGGGGGTTCCCCATAGCCGGCCAAGGGCCGATTTGCCTCTATTTTTCAGAGGGGAAACCGGGAGAGTTTTGGCCGGTGCAAAATGCTTCACCCCTTCGGCAGGATTGTTCGCACCGTTTTTGAGCCAGCGCTGAACAGGTTTTGGGCAGAGCTTTAAATCACCTCCTCTGGCCCTGCTGGCTATTTAACCTTCCCTTAATCCCCTCCTTCGTAAGGAGGGGACAAATAAATACCGCTGGCGTTTTGGGTCTTAACCCTCTAATTTTAGGGTAGCCCGGAGCCCCTGCTCCGGGGGAAGGAGGAGCGAATGGCGAAGCTTGTCACGATTGCGGATTTTGCGGAAGAACTGCGAGAGGTGGGCAAAAAGGGGTTTACATTAGATATTGTCCACCAGTTCCTAAAAGACCACCCCATCGAGCCGGAATCCCTGCGCCCCTTCCTCTTTTTCCGCGCCTCCCACTACACCCGCAACCTGATTGATAAAAACGAGCTGTACGAGGTCATCGCCATCTGCTGGGAGACGGGACAGAAAAGCCAGGTTCACAACCATAAAGGCCAGAACTGCTGGATGGCGGTGCCGATAGGGAAGCTTTTGGTGCAGAATTACAAAGTCACCGCCGGCAACCCAAACGGCGGGCATTGTGAACTGGCCGAGTCCGACCGGTACTGGATGGACCCGGCCAACCCCGGGCGGGTGGAACCGGAAGAGCCGATTCACTACGTCGCCAACCCGCCGGAGCTAAAACAGCAGGCGGTATCCATCCACATCTACTCCTATCCCTACAGCTCCTGTATGGTCTATTCCCTGGAGCAAAAGAAGGCCATCGAAATCCCCCTCCACTACACCTCCGAATACGGCGTTCTGGAGCCGGAAGAGATGGATGTGGGGTAGAAAGGAAAATCCTTAAGAAAAGGGAGGCAGTATGCCGAACAAATCAAAAGTTTTCTCGATTCCAATTTTTGTTTCAATCGCGTCCCTTCTCGCTTCACCCGTTTTTGCCACCATCATCCGCGTTCCCCAAGACCAGCCGACGATTCAGGCGGGGATCGACTCTTCGGTCAATGGCGATACGGTTATTGTATTTCCCGGGACATATTCGGAGCATATTTCTTTCAGAGGAAAAGAAGTAATACTTCAAAGTGTGGCCGGGCCAGAAAGCACCGAAATAAACGCAATAGTGGCTACCATCCCGGTCGTGATATTTCCTGCGGGAATATATTCCCCAAGATTGGAGGGTTTCAAAATTAACAGCGCCGATGACGACCCGGCGGTATTAATTGAGGGTGGGACGCCGACTATAGTCCATAATGTTTTTACTGGGAACGACGTTGGGGTTTGGATAAACGCCGGAGTGGCTACCATAGATTCTAATCAAATCTCGGATTTATTTTACGGCATAGTAGCGGCAGGGGGAAATGTTACAATTCGACGAAACATTATTAGAAAATGTTTTCGATATGGGATCGGTGTTTGGAACTCCAGCAATTGCAATATCACCAATAACGTGATTGTGCAATGTGTCGTCGAAGGTGCTATTGCTTTTTTCTCAGGTTTTGCGGAAATAAAAAACAACATCATCGCGTTTAATCAGAATTATGGTATACATTCACAAGCAGCTTTGTTCACAATAGATTATAATGACGTGTTTGCTAATAATATCTCAAACTACTTTGGAACGCTGCCGGGAGCCCATGACATCTCAATTGATCCTCTTTTTATAGATACGTCGGCAGGAGACTTTCATCTTCTTCCAAATTCTCCCTGTATTGATGCAGGTGACCCAGTTACACCAGTCCCTAATGGAGGAGGCACAAGAGTGGACATGGGTGCTTTTGAATACTTGCAATACCCTCAATTTAGCCTTTTGTCACCATCCCCCAATGCTCAACTCCCTTCTAATCAGCCACTATTCCTATGGGAAAGTTTACATGATTCGATTCAATCCATAGAAGCGGATTATTCAGTATTTTTGTCTACAAATAGTTCTTTTATGCCAACCGACATGTTTCCAACAAGCAGCGATACTTTCTGGCAAGCTTCATTCCCCCTTGATTTTCACCAAACCTACTTTTGGAAGGTAATGGCAGTACCAGACAGTGCTGACACTTTTTTTAGCTTGGAGGCAAGAAATTTCAAAATCATAGATGCCCCTCCGGGAAGTTTTTCGCTGACTACGCCGCCTAACAATATCAAAATTGTAACGAAGTCACCGGTCTTGCAGTGGTCAAATGCAAATGACCCTGACCCAGTAGATACGGTAACGTATACCGCCATTATTTCCTCGGACAGTGGGTTTTTGTTCGCTTATAGTCAACCGAATCTTGCAAGTAATTCTTTCATGGTTCCACTTGGGGTTTTGAACAGGGGGTTAAGCTATTTTTGGAAAGTGAAAGCCAGCGACACCCAAGACAGCACGACATTCAGTAATGAGATCTTTCGTTTTCGGCTGTTGTACTTGGGAGACGTGAATGGAGATGGAATTTTGAGTCCGGCAGATATTGTGTTACTGTTGAACCACGTTTTTCTCGGTGCACCAGTTGACCCGCCGGAAGCGGCGGATATGAACTGCGATGGGAACCCAAGCCCGGCAGATGTGGTGCTGGGGCTAAACGCCATCTTTTTGGGCCAGCCACCGCCATGCGATCCGTAACGCCACCAGCCCTTGCCTTTTGGGGTTTTTAGGCCGATTATACCCTCTGGAGATTTTATGTTTTTCTCGATAAAATATGAACTTTAAGGAGTTTGTATGCTCAAAGAGCGAATGGAAGTAAAGATGGGTAGTCCCGAAAGGCCAAAATCCAAAAAGCAGGGGTTTTCCACCCGGGCGATACACGCCGGGCAAGAGCCGGACCCCACGACGGGGGCCATTTCCACGCCGATTTACCAGACCTCCACCTACGTGCAGGAGGGAGTGGCCAAGCACAAGGGGTACGAATACGCCCGCACGCAGAACCCGACGCGGACGGCCTTGGAGGCCTGCTTGGCTTCGCTGGAAGATGCGCAGTACGGCATTTGCTTTTCTTCCGGAATGGGGGCGATTTCGGCCTTGATGAATTACTTCGAAAAAGGAGACCACGTCGTCGCCTCCGACGATTTGTACGGCGGCACCTACCGGATTTTTGAAAAGGTCTTCCGCTCCTACGGGCTGGAGTTTGATTACGTCGATGCCTCCAACCTCTCCAACATCGAGCGGGCGATACGCCCCAATACCAAGCTGATTTTTCTGGAAACCCCCACCAACCCCCTTTTGAAAATCGTCGATTTGGCAGGGGCCGCCAAGCTGGCGCGCAGCCGGAACATCGTCGTCGCCGTCGATAACACCTTTGCCACTCCCTACTGGCAAAGACCGTTGAACTTTGGAGTGGACGTGGTCGTCCACTCCACCAGCAAGTATCTGGGGGGGCATTGCGATGTGGTCGGCGGCGCTGTTCTGACTTCCAACGATAAAATTTTTGAGCGGGTGAAGTTCTGCCAGAACGCCGTGGGTAGCGTGCCGGGGCCCTTGGATGCCTTTCTCGTTTTGCGCGGGGTGAAAACGCTGGCTCTACGGATGGAACGGCACGAAGCCAACGCCCGGCAAATGGCCCAATTTCTGAAAAGCCACCCGAAAGTCAAAAAGGTGTATTACCCCGGCCTGCCGGAGCATCCGGGGCACGAAGTGGCCAAAAAACAGATGCGGGGGTTCGGCGGAATGATAAGCTTTGAGGTCAAGGGAGGGCTGGAGGAATCCAAACGGGTCTGCGAACGGGCCGAAATCTTCTCGCTGGCGGAAAGCTTGGGGGGGGTGGAGTCGCTCATCGAGCATCCGGCCCTGATGACCCACGCCTCGGTCCCCAAGGAGGTGCGGGAGGAGAAGGGAATTTCCGATTCGCTCATTAGAATTTCGGTCGGCATCGAGGATGGCGCGGATTTAATCGCCGATTTGGAGCAAGCGCTCGGGTAAAACTTGGCTTTTTCCCCGGCGTATAATAAGCTGGGCTTAGGCTTTTGACCGCCATCGCCATGGAACCGGCCGGTTGAAAGCCGGGTTTAGGTTTAAAAAGAGGAAATTCTTCCTTGAGGTGATATGAACAGACGACAATCGATAGCTTTAATCTTGGGGGTTGCTTTTTTGGGGGCGGTTTTGGGTTCGGCTTTAACCTATGCCTTCCTTGGGGCGGATACATCCCACCGCTTCGACGCTTCGCAAACCGGAAACGGCGAGGCGCGGATGCTTTTGGCCCGTGCGCCGCAGCCCTTCAAAAAGGATATCCCCGAATCCCGCCGCAACGCCATCGTGGAAGCGGCGGAAAAAGTCGGCCCGGCAGTGGTTTCCATCTCTGTCACGCAAACCCGCGTGGTGCGGGGCGCCCCCTATTTCAACCCCTTCGGCGGGGAGGATATGGACGACATCTGGAGCTTCTTTATGCGGCCGCGCGAATTCAAACAGAAAGTGCAGGGAATCGGCTCCGGGGTAATCACCGACCCGCGCGGCTACATTTTAACCAACCAGCACGTGGTCGAGGGGGCGGAGGAAATCCGGGTGACTTTGCCTTCCGGCGAGGAATACAAAGGGAAAGTCATCGGCGAGGATTTGCAAAGCGACTTGGCGGTCTTGAAAATCGATGGGCAAAGTTTGCCGTACGCCCGGCTGGGGAATTCGGATAATTTGGTCATCGGGGAATGGGCCATCGCCATCGGCAATCCGTTCGGTTATTTGCTGGACGACCCCCATCCCACCGTGACGGCCGGGGTGATTTCGGCTCTGGGGCGGGATTTCAAAAGGCAGGTGGGGCAGGGGAATCGCATCTATCGCAAAATGATTCAAACCGACGCCGCCATAAACCCGGGCAATTCGGGTGGGCCTTTGGTCAATGCCGACGGCGAGGTGGTCGGCATCAACACTTTCATCTTCTCCTCCAGCCGCGGCTCGGAGGGGGTGGGATTCGCCATTCCGGCCAACCGGGCGCAGCGGGTCATGGCGGATTTGGTCGAGCACGGCGAAGTGGTGCTCCCCTGGATCGGCCTGGACGTTCAGAGTTTGACCCCGCTTTTGGCGCAAAGCATGAACATCTATCTTTCCGAGGGGGCCTTGGTTTCCAACGTGGACAAGGGTTCGCCGGCGGAACGGGCCGGGCTGGCCCGGGGGGACGTGATTACCGAGGTGGAGGGGAAGAAAATATTGAACGCCACGGACTGGGAGGATTTTGTCTGGACCACCCGCAGCGGGAACAGCTTTGAAGTGGCGTTTTTGCGCAAAAAAGACCTCCAACGAGTTTCGATTTTGGCCACCGAGCCCCCCGCCAATCGGCGGGGGCAGGAGGGGAAGATGGGCATTTTCGTTACCGATTTGACTCCGGATTTGGCCCGGCAGCTCGGCATCGACTTTTCCCGAGGGGTGGTGGTGACGGAGGTGAAGCCGAACTCCACCGCCGGGCTTATCGGCGTGGAGGAAGGGGACGTGATTCTGGAAATCAACAAGGCTCAAATAAGTTCGGCGGCAGAATATGAGCGGCAAATGAAGCGGCTTAAGCGGGGGCAGAAGGTGGTTCTGCTTCTGGCGCGCCGGGGGGATTTGTTCTACATCACGGCGCAGGTATAGCGCCGTGGCCGTAATCACTTCAACAACGACTTCCGAAAAAGAGCGGGTGGTTTTGCCCGTTTCGGGGATGACCTGCGCCTCCTGCGTCCGCTCCGTGGAGCAGGGGCTTGCCAAAACCGCCGGCGTTTTGCGGGCGGAAGTGAGTTTGGTAACCGAGTCAGCGGCGGTGGAAATTGACGAAAGCAAAACGAACTTGTCCGCCCTTTCGGATGCCGTCAAAGCTGCCGGCTACGGGGTGCCGGCGCGGCGGGGTTACATCCATTTCGCCAACGGAGTCGCTCCGGACACCGAAAAAAAAGTGGCCTCCATTTGGGGTGTTTTAACCGAAAAGTTAACCGATTCGCGGATGGAGGTTTCCTATCTGCCGGAACTGGTGGGCTTAGAGGAAATTTCCTCCCAGTTGCGGGCCGCCGGGGTTACGGTTTCCAGCGTGGAGGAAATAGAAGAAAAAATCTCCGATTCGGGCTATCGGAAGGAAAAATTCAAGCTGGCGGCGGTTTTGGCGGTATCGGCGGTGGTTTTTGTTTTTGGAATGTTTCATTTCGACCCGGCGCTCACCTTCTGGGTCAGTTTTCCCCTTTCCACGTTCATTCAATTCTGGGGCGGGACGCAGTTTTACCGCGGCGCCTGGGGGCAGCTCAAACACTTTCGCGGGGATATGAATACGCTGGTGGCTTTGGGCACAAGCGTGGCCTACTTCTACTCGGTTTGGAACGGTTTTCAATTCTTGCGCACCGGAATATCTCCGGAGTTTTACTTCGAGACGGCGGCGGTCATCATCGCCTTGATTCTTTTGGGCCGGTTTCTGGAATCCTCGGCGCGGCATCGGGGACGGGAAGCGACGCAGGCGCTTTTGAATCTGGCTCCGCAGAAGGCGCGGGTTTTAACCCCCGACGGGCAGGAAAAGGAAGTGCCGACCGGGGCGCTTTTTCCGGGGGATTTTGTGCTCGTCCGGCCGGGGGAAAAAGTACCGGCAGATGGGGAGATTCTGGAAGGAGCTTCCAGTGTGGATGAGGCGCTGGTGACCGGTGAATCGGTGCCGGCCTCCAAAGGGCCGGGGGACTGGGTCATCGGCGGGAGCATCAACCGGGAGGGGGCGTTTCGGATGGCGGTGCGGCGGGCGGGGAAGCAGAGTTATCTGGCGACTTTGGCATCCTTAGTAGAGCAGGCGCAAAGTTCCAAACCGCCGGTGCAGCGGCTGGTGGATAAAATCGCCGCCGTCTTCGTTCCGGCCGTTTTGGGTATCGCAGTTTTAACATTTGCGGTCTGGGCCATCTTTGGACCGGGGGTCGGCTTCGCCCTCAAGATGACCACGGCGGTTTTAATCATCGCCTGCCCCTGCGCCATGGGCTTGGCGACGCCGATGGCCTTGATTGCCGGGGCGGGCCGGGCGGCCAAGAAGGGGATTTTAATCAAGGATGCGCTCGCTTTGGAAAAAGCGAGTCAGATTCAGACTTTGGTTCTCGACAAAACCGGAACTTTGACCACCGGAAAGCCCAAAGTGGAAAGGTGGAAATTCAAAGGGGAGAAAAACGAAATCCTTTCGCTTCTTTTGTCAGTCGAAAGGCTTTCCGAGCATCCGTTTGCCGCACCTTTGGTGGATTTCGCAAGAGCGGAAGGGGCAACAGAAGTGCCGGTCAGCGATTTCCGCTCCTTTCCGGGCAAGGGGGTGGCGGCTTTTGCCGGGGAGAAACGAATCATGATTGGCTCACGGCATTTTCTGGAGGAAAACCAGGTAACTGTTCGTGCCGAATGGAACGAAGAACATTCTCCTTTCTCGCAGGTGCATCTGGCGGTCGGCAATCAGGAAGCGGCACGGTTTTTTGTGACCGATGAGCTGCGGCCGGAGGCGGCGGAGACCGTTGCGGAACTGAAAAAAATAGGGGTGGAGCCGTTTATGCTCTCCGGCGACTGGCGGGAGATGACCGAACACGCCGCCGGGCAGTTGCAAATTACGCGCTCGCGCGGCGAGGTGCGGGGCGACCAAAAGGGGAACTGGATTCGGGAGTTGAAAAAAGAGGGGAAAACCGTCGGGATGGTCGGGGACGGGGTGAACGACGCCGTGGCGCTAACGGAAGCGGACGTGGGGATAGCCGTTCGGCGGGGGAGCGATTTGGCGCTGGAATCGGCGGAGGTGGTTTTGCTCAATGACAATTTGAAGCTTCTCCCCTTTCTTGTCCGCCTTTCCCGCCGGGTGCTTTCCACCATCAAATGGAATCTGGTCTGGGCGTTCGGCTATAACATCTTGGGCATCCCGGTCGCCGCGGGGGTTTTGTATCCGGCGTTTGGCCTCACCTTAAATCCGATGATTGCGGCCGGGGCGATGGCTTTTTCCTCTCTATTTGTGGTCACCAATTCGCTGCGGCTTAGGAAATTCGAGTAAATTTTTCCGCTCTTTTAAGACAAAATCATTCCCCGAAAAGGTCCCGTTTGTTATTTTGGCGGGCGGGATGAAAAAACAATTCAAAAAGCATTTTACGCTCGCCGAAGCGAATTCGCTTTTGCCGACTTTGGCCAAAATGTTTGAGCAGGTGCACACCATTCAGGACGAGCTGGAGGAACGGAGCGCGGAGCGGAAAGAGGTTTTGGATGCGGCGAAGGGCAACGGGGGCGGGAAGAAAGCGGATTATCATTTTGCCCAGAACCAGAAAATTCAGAAGCTTTTGGACCAGGTGGAAGAAAAGGGGATAGTTGTCAAGGATGTGGAGCGGGGGCTGGTGGATTTTCCGCATCTTTTGGGGGGGCGGGAGGTTTTTTTGTGCTGGATGATTGGGGAAAAGGAAATCGGCTATTGGCACGATTTGGAAAGCGGGTTTGAGGGAAGACAGCCGCTGTAATACAGAGATTGGAGGTTTGATATTCGTCCGCCCCACCCATCCCTTTTAAGACAGAGATTATAGATTTGAGATTGGCAAAAACGGAGTGAAGATGGTTGTGGTTTTGAATTTTTGGGCGCAAGTTTAGCACGGATTTTTCGAACGCTGCAAAATCGGGGGGATTTTGCAGGTAAAACCACCCCCTCCGGCGCAAGGCGCCTCGTCCCCCTTAAGTACAGGGGGACAGGAAGATCGTTTTAAGGAGAGGGAGGGGCAGGCCCTTGGGCCTGCCCTCTCGCCTTTCCTTTTTTTGTTTCTTTTGTTTCGCGCAACGGGGTTTAAAACGGCAGTGAAAGTTCGGAACGGACCGCAACCAGTATCCTGCGGTCGGCTCTCCGAGTGGTTTGCCCGGATATTGTTCTGCCTGGCCTGTGCGGCAAACTCTGTCACAGCGGCGGATCGGA
>Ga0209172_10001211_pt1 | contig 57574 bp, 50 predicted proteins | sample LarsenN4metaG_FD_184113 | JGI IMG/M metagenome (GOLD analysis project Ga0209172, IMG submission 184113) | Hot spring sediment bacterial and archeal communities from British Columbia, Canada, to study Microbial Dark Matter (Phase II) - Larsen... ...
CACTGGAGCGCGCCGGTGGATGGAGATTTGTCGCGGGCCAGGACTGGATCATCTTTGCTCCACTTAATCCGGTCTCGTTCGCTCACTTCGCCAGTCCGGAAGCAGCGTCGGCAGGGAACCCCTGGCTGAGATTCCCTCAGCTCAGAATGGAAAAGACTATCAGATACAACGAGAACACATCGCTGCTCATTCAAGGCGGGGTGTTGAGAGCAGTAGGAGGCGGCGATGCCCCGGCAGCAGGCTCCCTGCTTGATGTCCCGGCGCTTGCCGGAGAGCGAGCCGTCCATCCTTTCTATCAATCTCGCGTTGCCGTCACCAGGGTTGTGGCAGGCAAGAGGAATCTCACCGTGGGATTTTCCGGCCACTACGGGCGCGAAGACACGGGGCCCAATACCATTGACACCTGGGCCGGAGCTTTTGATTATGTCTTCCCGGTTCATGATAAACTGAGCTTTACCGGAGAGGTCTGGGCGGGGAGCAATATGGATTCTTTCCAGGCGGGCATATTCCAGGGGGCCGCCCTTGTGGGAGATCGCTTCAGAAAGATTGATGCCAGAGGCGGATGGATTCAACTGGGAATCACTCCTGCCAGCAAGTGGAACCTGAACTTCGGCTACGGGCAGGATGATCCCGATAATAACTATCTGAATACGGTGGTCAATCGGGCCAAGAATCAGCTCTGGTGGACTAATGTCATGTACAAGCTCCACCCGAACGTCACGGTGGCCCTTGAGTATAATTACTTCGACACTATCTTCAAAGTGCCTCGCACCAGCCCCGCGCGGGTGGGCACTTCTAACTTTTTGAATTTAGCGTTTGTCTATAGCTTCTAGGTCAGATCATAGCCACCGCAGGCACAGAGCAGATGGAGAAAAAGGTTGATCAAACGTAACTGCTCAGCAGGGGCAGTGGTTACAGGGATTAAGAAAAAGAACCTCTCTGCAAAGAGTGGCGAAGCTTCTCGTCGAGAAAATAGCCCGGCCACCGCTCGCGCCCCGGGTAGGGGCTCTCCTCTTGCGTCTCTGTGCCTGCGGTGGCCGTTTCATTTACGCCGATGAGGATTCATCTATGAGAATATTTCGTTTGATCTGTGTATTGCTCTTCTGTTTTTGCGCACTGTACGTTATCGGCGGTTCAATTGATGCCTTTCAAAAGAAAGGTCAGACGGTTCTAAAAGTGAGCTGGCCATCAAGGGACGCGCGTAAAAGCAAGAGTTTCGATCTGGACTCGGTTGAAGAGATGGGCCTGACGAATTTGACCGGGCAAGATCCTCACTTCAACAAGCAGTTGAACTATAGCGGTATACTGGTCTCAAAGCTTATCTCTTCTATAAGCGACTCGGATAAGATAGAGCGATTGCGGTTCTACGCCGCCGATGATTATCAAGTTGAGATTCCCGTCGATCTGCTGAAGAGATATCCTGTGCTGCTGGCGACGCGCATCGAAGGGAAACGGTGGAACGAGGGCGATGTCTGGCTATTTGGCCCCGACCGAATTAATCTCGGCCCGCTCTACCTTGTCTTTCCCAACATCGACTACAAAGATGAGAAGGATCTGTCTTATGTAGGCAACTGGATCTTCAGCGTCAAGAGCATCGATCTTTTGCAATCGGGCGAAGGGCTGGCGAAAGTCACGACCAGTCACCCGGCTGATGAGCGGGCGCGGCAAGGGATGGAATTGTTTGTGAAACACTGCTCTCACTGCCATCAGATATTTTCCCAGGGCGGCAAGAAGGGACCGGCTCTGGATAAGATTGCCGCCAGCAGGAGCGCAGATTACCTGAAACGTTATATTATCGATCCTCAAGCAGTAGTTCCTGCGGCAACTATGCCCAGAGTATCAGAGTGGGGCCCCAACTTCGGCGAGCAAGAGGCGGATGCTATCGTGGCTTATCTCGAATACCTGGGAGCCGGGAAGAAGAAGGACTGATCTGAATTGAACCGATAGCATTAAAATCCTTTGGGGCAACTACGCAACCCTGTTTACTTCAACTCATACGGCTGTTACAATTTGCGCTTCACCCCATTCCTTCTAATCTGGGAGCAGCTATGGAGCTTAAGAAAAAGATTGCAGTCAGTTCGGGCGGTTTTGAGGGCCCAAATACTTCGGGCGTCGGGCGCCCTCAAAACCGCCCGAAGTTCTTGCGCCCTCAAAACAGTTTTATATTTAATTTGTTTTGAGTCTATATTTAATTTGTTTTGAGTCTATATTTAATTTGTTTTGAGTCTATATTTAATTTGTTTTGAGTTTATATTTAATTTGTTTTGAGGGCGCTGAGCGCCCGAACCGGAACAAGTTTTTCTTAAAAGCTATAGAAATGTGGTTTGCGATCAAGCGTCTTATTCTGGGTATAGTGCTTATTGTGCTGGCCGCCGGGTTACTGCTCTTTTCAGATTGGAAAGATCGCTCTCCACGACTGCGGCCGATGCCCCGCATAGCCATCTTGCAACACTCCTCTCAGCCTCTGCTCGATGAAGGCGTGGAAGGAATGTTGCAGGCGCTCAAAGACAATGGCTTCATCGATGGACAGACCATTGCAATTACGAAATACAATGCCGAGAACGACATCCCTACCGGCAATGCCATAGCAAAAGAGATCACCGACGGTCGCTTCGATCTGGTGCTGACGGCCAGTACATTGTCTATGCAGGCAGTAGCCAACGCCAACAAGGCGGGCAAGACGATTCATGTCTTCGGGCTGGTTGCCGACCCGTTCGTTGCCGGAGTCGGACTCAAACGGGAAGATCCACTTGATCACCCTGGGCACCTGGTAGGCATCGGCACATTCATGCCCGTCGCAGATGGTTTTCGGCTGGCCAGGAGATTATTCCCTGGTCTGAGTTCGGTCGGCGTGGTCTGGAATCCGGGAGAGGCAAACTCGCGCGCATTCACTCTTAAGGCGCGCGAGGTGTGCGGCGAGCTGGGGATCAAACTGGTAGAGACCAATGTTGATAATTCATCCGGGATCTTTGAAGCCGCGACCTCTCTGGTTTCCAGAGGCGTCCAGGCGCTCTGGGTAGGAGGCGATGTCACCGTCCTTGCGGCAATAGATTCAGTCATTACAGCAGCCAACAAAGGACGCATCCCCGTCTTCACCATTACGCCGCCCAGCGCCAGGCGCGGGGCCCTGTTCGATATGGGCGCAAATTTCTTTGAAGTGGGCCGCGATACCGGCAAGCTGGCCGCGCAGATCCTCAACGGCGCCGATCCATCAACGATTCCTATCAGGGACTATGTGCCAAAGAAACTGATGGTCAATAAACTCGCTTTGAACGGCTTGAGGGACCCCTGGACTCTGCCCGAAGACATTATCGCCGGCGCAGATGTGGTTATAGATGAGACAGGGGTCCATGAGAAAACAACTTCAGCCAGACAAGTATCGCAAGCCCGGCTTATTAGAAAATGGAAGGTGAGACTGGTTGAATACGTGAATGTGTTAGATGTTGAAGAGGCGCGAAAAGGCGTGATGGACGGATTGCGAGAGGCGGGCCTGGTAGAAGGGCGAGACTACGAAGTGAAGATACTCAATGCGCAAGGCGATATGGCGACGGTAAACAGTTTGATAGATTCCGCCGTGAGCGAAGGCGCCGATTTGTTGATTACACTGTCAACTCCGACGCTTCAAGCAGCTCTGCAACGGGCACGCAATCTGCCAATAGTTTTCACTTACGTCGCCAGCCCGGTTGCCGCCGGAGCCGGGCGAAGCGACGAAGATCACCTGCCCAATGTGACCGGCGTGTATGTTGCTGGCGCTTACGAAGAGATGCTACAAATCATCCGCGAGTGCATCCCGTCAGCGCGCGTTCTGGGGACCCTTTTCGTTCCATCGGAAGTCAACACTGTCTTTCACAAAGACAAGACAGCGGAAGCAGCGCAGAAACTGGGTATGGAATTGGTGGCTGTTGCCGCCAACACCAGCTCTGAAGTCGCTGATGCTGCCGTCGCGCTCTGTAGCAGGAAGCTTGATGCCGTGTGCCAGATTGGGGGGAACCTGACAGCCTCTTCATTTCCCAGCATAGCCCAGGCTGCCAAAAGGGCCAGGCTCCCTGTGTTTGCCTTTTTAAGCTCTCTGGCAAAGCAAGGCGCAAGCGTGGTTGTGTCCAGAGATTATGCGGATGGGGGAAGGGAAGCGGCATTGATGGCAGCAAGAGTTATGCGCGGAGAGTCCCCGGCAAAGATCCCCTTCCAGCCGGTCAAAAAGACCAGATTGATTGTCAATCTGGAAGCCGCTCGCGACTGCGGACTGAAGCTGCCGCAGTCGCTTATAAAACGAGCTGATGAGGTAATCGGGCAATAGCATGGAGATCACAAGAGAGCAATCAGGCGATAGTCTAGAATTAAAGATCAAAGGCCGGTTGGATGGATACTGGGCCGATCATCTGTCAACTACATTAGAAGAAGTTATCCGCGAGGGGGCCCATCAGGTTCGGCTCAATCTCGCGGAGGTGAGCTACCTGAGTTCCGCTGGCATCCGCGTGCTTGTCATGTTCTACAAGCAGTTGAAGAGCATTCAAGGCTCGTTTGCCATTGCCAGTCCATCGGAATCAGTAAGGAAGGTTCTGGAGCTTGCCGGGCTGAGTGCTCTGCTGGTCTCAGGGGCCCCTCCGGCGCAAACCGTGGTGGCCCCCGCAGCGGCGCAGATCAAGCGGCTTGAGCGAGAGTCGGCCATTTTCGAGATATTCCCGGGCGGCGAGAGCGCCCACGCGCTCAAGTGTCGCGTGGTGGGTGAACCGGAATTGCTCGTAGGCTGTCGCTTCCGCCAACCGTCTTGCCGCTCGATTGCATTTCCCGATTCGACCTTCGCCGTCGGCCTAGGGGCATTCGGCAACGATTTTGAAGACTGTCGAGACAGATTTGGCGAGTTTCTGGCCGTCGCCGGAGCAGCGGCCTATCTGCCTACTGATGGAACGAACACGCCTGATTACCTGATTGCGACGCGCGGCTTCGTGCCCGAATTGAAGGTGCTTTACTGTATTGCAGGCGAAGGCCAGTTTGCTCAACTTGCCCGATTTGAAGCTAAGAAGGAGGCCGGCGCAGTTGCTTTAAGCGAAGTCGTAGATGCTTGTCTGGAGATCGGCGCAGCCGATACGGTAGGCATTGTGATGTTGGCAGAATCGGCCGGACTGGTAGGGGCAGCATTGCGTCGCTCGCCTGCGGTTAATGGATCGAAGACTGCGCCTTATGAACATCCTGAGATCAGAGAGTGGCTCTCATTCACAGCCGAGCGGGCGCATGTGAAAAGCCTGGCGCTGGTGGTTGGAGTAGCTGCGAGGAAAGAGCAACAGGCTTTGCTGCCGGTAATCCGCCCGCTGGGAAGGGAACCCTGGCCGGCAGGCCACTTCCATGCGGCAGCGTTCTCTTATCGCCCGTTGAAGAAAGGCGAGATCGATTTGAGGTCGGCAGTCTCTACCGTCTTTGAATCGGCGACTCTTCGAGATGTGCTGCACCTGCTCAATGATGATCGTGAAATCTCCGGGGCCGGGCAGAGCGAATTCTTTCGCGGCGCATGCTGGATTGGACCTGTTGCTGAAGTGATACGTAATGCGTAAGACGTCCGACGTAAGGAACGTCCTACGTCCTACGTCCGACGTAAGGAACGTCCTACGTCCTACGTCAGAACGTCCTACGTCCTACGTCCGCTATACGTTCTACGTTCCAGACGGAAGATTAAACGTCGAACGTCGGCTATACGTTCTACGTTCTACGTTCTACGTTGAAGATTAAGCGTCGAACGTCGGCTATACGTTCTACGTTCTACGTTGAAGATTAAGCGTCGAACGTCGAATGTCGAACGGACATTCTACGTTCTAGACGGAAGATTAAACGTCGAACGTCGAACGTTGCGGAAGATTAAACGTCGAACGTCGAACGTCTGTTCTACGTTCTAGACGGAAGATTAAACGTCGAACGTCGAACGTCGATGGACGTCGGACGTAGGACGTACCGACGTCGGACGTATAAAGGAACTTCTATGACCCTTCTCATCGGAGCATTGACGATTGGCTTGATACTGTCGCTGCTTGCGCTGGGCGTGGTAATCAGCTTTCGCATCTTTCATTTCCCCGACATCACTGCCGACGGGTCGATCACCCTGGGGGCCGCCGTAGCAGCAGTGCTGCTTGTTGCGGGAGTGAATCCGCTGCTTGCCACTGCCGCAGGCTTTGGCAGCGGCATGCTGGCAGGCACGGTTACCGGCATACTTCATACCAGATTCAAAATCCACGGCCTGCTCTCAGGGATACTGGTGATGACGGCGCTCTACTCGGTCAATCTGCACGTCATGGGCAAGAGCAACGTGCCGCTTGCGCGGGAAACCACTCTCGCCAGTTATGCAGAGCGGATAGGGATGCGCATTCTAGGCGGGGCTGCAAGCATAAACATACTGGGATGGGAAGTGGAGGCCCGCGACGCTTTTATGCTGGTAATGGCGCTGATTGCCAGCGCAGTTGTTGGCTGGGCAATGTATCTATTCTTCCGCACCAACCTGGGGACGGCGATGCGCGCTACCGGCGACAATGATCAGATGATTCGCGCTCTGGGGGTCAACAACGGCAACATGCTCATCCTCGGTCTGGCCCTCTCTAATGGGCTGATTGCCCTGTCGGGCGCTCTGCTGGCGCAGTATCAAGGATTCGCCGATGTTCAGATGGGAATCGGCATGGTCGTTTGGGGACTGGCAAGCGTAATCATCGGAGAAGCTCTCACCGGAACGCAACATCTGGGATTGACAATCACCGGCGCAGTTATGGGCTCGGTGTTGTTTCGTCTTCTGATTGCTATTGCGCTCAGGTGGGGCCTCAATCCCAATGATCTGAAGCTTATCACAGCGGTATTCGTGTTTGTGGCGCTGATTCTTCCCAACCTCTTGAGCAAGCTCAAGAGGAGCAACAAACAAGTTGAGGCCCTCTCGACTGAGGCGCAAGAGAGAAAGGCTGGGACTGCTCATGCTTGAGGTTCAAAGCGTCTTCAAAACATTTAATCCTGGGACCCCCAATGAGGTGCGCGCTCTGCGAGGAGTGAACCTCACCGTAGATGATGGGGCATTCGTTGTGATAATTGGCACCAACGGATCGGGGAAATCGACTCTCCTCAATGCTGTCGCTGGCACCTTCTTTGTTGATGCCGGCAAGATTCGCCTGGCCGGATATGATATGACTCGCTGGCCTGAGCATCGTCGGGCGAAGCTGATCGGGCGGGTCTTCCAAAATCCGTTTAGCGGGACGGCGCCCAATATGTCTATCGCCGAAAACCTCGCCCTTGCTGCCAGGCGCGGCCAGCGGCGGGGAATTGGGTGGGCGTTGCAAGCCGATTTGATGAAGGGGTTCAGAGAAGAAGTGCGTCGCTTGAACATGGGGCTTGAAGATAGACTGGACAATGCCATTGGGAGCTTGTCAGGCGGCCAGCGTCAAGCATTGACTCTTCTGATGGCTACCTGGCTCAAACCGAAATTGCTGTTGCTCGATGAGCACACGGCAGCTCTTGATCCTAAGAGCGCCGATCAAGTCATCCGACTGAGCGAAGAAGTGATCTCGCGCGACAGGTTGACTACACTCATGGTCACCCACTCGATGTATCAAGCGGTCAACCTCGGCGACCGGCTCATAATGATGCATCGCGGCCAGATTATTTATGACTTTCGTGGAGCAGAGAAGAGACGGTTGCGCGTTGATGATCTGCTGGCTCGATTTGAAGAGGTGCGGCGCAAAGAGCAGCTTGACGAGACGGCGGCAGAGATGCTCCGCAGAGCTTACGTGTGATAGAAAAGATGAGAGGGAAAGCCACGGCTTTTAAGAAAAATGGGTTCTCAGTTCCATCGCCCGTGCGCCCTCAAAACAATTCAGAAATAAACTTGTTTTGAGCTGCCGCCCCAAAGAAAGGACACAAGACGATGAACCCCTCAAAACAATTCAGAAATAAACTTGTTTTGAGGGCGCACGGGCGATGGAACTGGCTGGCAATCGAACTCATTTGGTCCCAGCCCGGGTTATGGTGCTACAGCCGCTTCCCCGTGGTACGATTTCAAACCAAAAACGGTATAAAGGGTTGGTTCGAGCGCAAATGCTTCGGGCGTAAATGCTTCGGGCGCCAAGCGCCCTCAAAACATCTCTTACTATAATCTGTTATGACGGCTCAAGAACTTCGAGAGTTTTCCGTAGGTCCCCCAGATGCCTCTGTCAGCTTACTATAATCTGTTATGACGGCTCAAGAACTTCGGGCGGTGTTGAGCGCAAGAACTTCGGGTGCCAAGCGCCCTCAACACCGCCCGAAGTTCTTAGGCCCTCAACATCGCCCGAACTAATACTGTATGGAGTTGGGGTACGAACTCATTTTGGTCCCAGCCTGGGTCAGAAGGCAGAAGGCAGAAGTAGGCAGAAGGCAGTGAATGATACCGTTTGGTGTTGGTAATCGAACTCACTTTGGACCAAGCCCAGGTCGTAAGGCACCCCGCGGCCGCTTCCCCGATGGTCCGAGTGCAAACCAAAAACTCGGCATTGCCAAAGAGACCTGGCTGCGCTGAGTTATACGGCCGCTTCCCCGTGGTCTGAGTGCAAACCAAGAACGGTATAACTGCTGCGCCCTCTGTGGTGAGTAGCTCTTTACTCAAGTGAATCTTTCCCACTCAAAAAGATCCGTTCATTGGCAATCACGCAACATCGGCTAAACTTTTTCCACTACTACCGTCGTGTTGTAATCAGGTATTCCGCATTCCGGATCGCAAACGCCGCGCCTGATGAGCACATTGCCTTCGGGCCAGTGAACCTGTAAATTACCGGGGGCAATAGGAGCAATACGACATCGACCGCGCATCCGGCCTACATCATTCTTGATTATTATTGCGTCGCCATCTGTCAGGCCGAGCTTCTGCGCATCTTCCGCGCTCATTAGCACATCATCGCGGTGCGCGCCGGTGAGCGGATCCAGGTCCGCATGAACTATACTGTTGAACTGTTTGCCCCGGCGGGTCGAGAGTCTGAGCTTGCCATCACCGGCTTGCTCTTCGATCTCAATCAAGGAGAACTTTGCTCGTCCATCATCAGTTGCAAAGTGTGGATGCGTTCGGCCATCGGCTCCGCGCGCCTCGCACAACCGTTCGCCGCCCCACTGCACCTGGTCGCCGGCTTTAATTAGATACTGAATGCCGTTATAAACGGGCACTGCGCGCGCAATCTCGTTGCGGATTGATTGCGCCGTTTCAAAATGGATCAGATGAGCCAGTTCCGCCCGCGCTCGTTCCGCTACCTTCATCATTATCTCCCATTCAGGCAGCGCCTCGCCTATCCGGCGACCGGGGATCTCCGGGCTGAACAGGATGCGCCGCTCGGTCGATGTTTCGGTGCCCCCGCCGCGTTGTTCGTAACGAGTCTGGGCCGGGAGCAGCACAACTGTATCGCGCGGTTCGACTAACATCTGTGGAGTTAAGACTATATCTTGATGGACGCGGCAGTGGATGCGCTCTACGCTGCGGCGCACATAGTCAGGCTCAGGCAGCGTCTCAAGGAAGTTGCCCCCAACCTGATAGAACACCTTCGTGTTTCCTTCGTGAGCCGCTTCAATCATCTCAACTGCATTCATCCCGCGCCAGGCGGGGACATCGAACCCCCACATTTGACTGAACTGCATTGCGCTCTCCTGATTGACTGCAATGCCGCCGGGGAACAGATTGGGAACCGCTCCGACTTCCGCGCCGCCCTGCACCCCAGAATGCCCGCGAATTGCCATCAAACCGCATCTCTCTCTCCCAATATAGCCGCGAGCGAGTGCAAGATCGACGATAGCGCGCACGTTGGCTACGCCATCGCGGTGTTGAGTGATTCCCATCGACCAGACGAAGACGGCGGAACGCGATTCGGATAGCATTCGCGCAAATCGCAACATCTCTTCGCGGCTTGCGCCTGCGCTTGTTTCCAGCATCTCCCAGGAGTAGGCCCCCAGCCGAGATTTCAATTGGTCAAATCCCGTTGTGTGCTTCAGAATGAATGATTGGTCAGTCCATCCTTGCTCGATGAGATGTTTGATTACCCCTGCAATGAATGCCTTATCGCCGCCGATGTTGATCTGGAAGAATGCGTCGGCGATCTTGGTCCCAAACAGCGCGCTCTCAGCGACCGAAGGGACCCAGTAACGCTCGAGCCCGGGCTCGCGGTAAGGGTTAATCACTGCGACGCGCGTGCCCTGTTTTTTAGCATAGTAGATGTACTTGATTGTGACCGGCTGGTTGTTGGGCGTGTTGCTGCCGAAGAAGACCAGCAGGTCTGCGCCGATCCAGTCTTTGTATGAGCAGGTCGAAGCCGCCACTCCGAGTGACTGTTTGAGCGCAACGGTAGAAGGCGCATGGCAGACGCGCGATGAGTTGTCGATATTGTTTGTGCCTAAGAACCGAGCGACCTTTTGAGCTACGTAGTAAGTCTCATTAGTAAGCCCGCGCGAGGTCAGATAGAAGCCGATGCGGTGGGGGTCCGCGCTGGCAAATTGATCGGCGATTAGATCAAATGCCTGGTCCCAGGTGATTCGGGTAAATCCTGGCTGGCCGCGACGGCGAATCATCGGATAAGGCAAGCGGCCAAGCTCCCTAAGCTGCGCCGCAGTCATCTGTTCAAGCGCCGCTACTGTTTCCAGGCGCTTGACGTCGAGCGCAGGCATAGTATTGAGCCGCAGCAGATCGAGCCGCACCATACACAGATGCACTCCGTCCATAGTGAAGTCGCGTATCCCTGTGGTGCCTAGTGCGCAGCCATCGCAGACGCCCTGAGTGAGTATTCGCCAGGCGAACGGCAATTGATCGCGGTTGCGCCACAGCGCCTTTGCCATTTCCAGATAGTGATTAGGCTTCACCTGTCCGATTCCGTTCGGGATGAGGCTCACCCAGTTAGATCTGTCCCAACCCGATTTTGACATGTGCTGCTCCTATGAATTACTCCTGTTTATGGAGGATCGTTGCCTGAAATAAATAGTAACAGTTGCGAGTGCATTCTCGCTACTGCTTTACCGTCGAAATGGCTGATTATTGATACTTGCTTTTTCGCGGTGGACATCTACTACATCATTCAGAATGACCGCAAGTCGAAATGGCCGATTATTGATACTTGCTTTTTCGCTGCCCAGTCATGCATCTGATGCTTGATCCACGACCAATTGAACGGATGCGCAAACCAACGATTGTATTTCGGCCAACTGGCCTCGATGTACTCAATCAGATGCTGACGCGATGCTGACTCAAAATGCTTCAGGTATTTGTCGCTGAATGCTCGCAATAGTAATTCGGCTTGGCTCCGGCCAACTCGCGTGCGCGGGTTGGCCGTCAGTCGCTATTTCCTGCAAGTAACGGCGATCTTTTTCGCTCAGTGGGTATTCTCTTGGGTTACGTTCTTTCATCGCGTTCGACTCCTTTCAGGAAAGAAACCTATAACGATGATGGCTGCGCGCATCAATTTGTTCGGAAACTTTCTCTACAGTCCACTAGTTGTATTACTATGCGCTAGGTTTCTATAGATTGCTTTCACGCGGATGCAAGTGCAGAACAACCCACAGCCGCCTCAGGTCGGTAATAAGATTATTATTCTTATGCAGTGCTTCTACTGTTGCCCGTCCAGTTGCCGTGAGCCCGATAATGTGAGTGCCATCTGAATTTAAAGCGACGCAGCCGAAAAGATGGCGAGGCGTCCAGTTGCCGTGAGCCCGATAATGTGAGTGCCATCTTTACTCCAGGCAAAGCACTTTGCCCAATTCTATCGCTTTGGGTGAAATAGCCGCACACGTCGTCCCGTCTTCGGATCGCGAGCAGAGATGCGCTTCCATTTGTGGCCGTTACAGGAGCGACAGCATAAGCATAAATTGTCCAATTCGGATTTGCCTCCGGCTGTTTCAGGAATTATGTGGTCTATCTCAAGTGGGATTCCAAGCAATTTTTCCGGGCTATGACAATAGGCGCAATGAGGCTCTGGAGTTTCTTCACGCAAAGCTTTAAGTAAAGCGCTAAGTGGGGGACTCACTCAGTAACCTGTTTTCACCTCCCGAGCTTTGATTCGTTGATTAAGAATGAAGCGCGCTTTAGCCTTATTGCGGGAGATCCGTAGATATTCTTGCTTGAGTGCTTCCCACTCTTGCTGCTCGCCAGTGCTCAGGCGTCCTTCCGCTTCCTTTCTCAGCAGCGTAGTAAATCGTCGGCGCTGCTTTGGGGGGAGAAAGGCATTGGCAATAGCGTACAGCGCCTCATCATCCAGGAGTGCCCATCCTGCCACATCAGCCGCTATCTCAGGTGGAAGATCATTGAGCGGTGGAGGGATGGCTGTCTCCAGCGCGAGGACAATCGCTTCCCTTACATCACAATTGGCTGATCTTGCTGTTTGTTCTAGCCTCTGATAGAGATCTTCGGGTAGATGTAGCTTCAATTCCATTGCGCCCATAAATTTTGTCCTCGCGAAACTGATTCTACTGGCTCGCCACATTGATGTCAAAAGACGTTCCATCGAAATGCTGCTTCCAAACTATCAGGATGAAGCAGAGCCATGCAGTTGACTTCCACTTCTACAACTATCTTTGCGCCAATTTAATTACAAATCTCAGAGAGCTTCCGTGAATAGAAAGCGATACAACAGGCCGGTATCATCTGCCATTGCGCGCGCAGCTTCAGACAGTGAACTTCGACCTGCAAACGCCTTATGGGTTTCTCTAACAACCCGATCCTAGGATCATTCATCACCGGTGACTCGCATACGAGATCGCTTAATATCGCTCTTTCTTTTCTTCTCATCTAGTCTTCGGCGCCTGGATTGGGCAGTAGGAGCGGTTGGCTTGCGCGGTTTGCGCACCCGCTGGATGGCGGTCAGTTTCTCGGCCATGCGCTTGAACGCAGCTTCTCTATTGGCCGATTGTGAGCGGCGCTCAGTAGCAGTTACTACCAGGCCGGTGGGACGATGAGTGAGTCGCACACCGGTCTCGACCTTGTTGCGGTGTTGCCCTCCTGGGCCCCCTGCTATAAAGAACTCCAATTGGCAATCGCGCTCAAGCGCCTCACGATCTGTCGAGTAAGTAACCATAACCTCTGCCCATCGTCATACTGAAGAGAAGAACTGCCTACATACGTCTGATAACGGCGCAATAATAACCATGCGAAACCCTACCGAGTGTTACTAATGATGTGACTGCCACTTTTCGCCCAATACCTCCGCCAACCTTTGGCTCGTTGCCGTCGAGCACAGATAATGAGCCCCCATCGTAATCTTTCCATCGTCATCCTCAGAAAATACTCTGGGAGCGCCGCGACGAGAGAGGGTGGTACTGCCTTGCCTGCTCAGCCTTGCACTAGGCTGGCAAGGCGGGCCGCTCAAGGAAACGCCATCATTTTAGGCATCCTAAGCCAGACGATCCTCCTTGCACTACCTGGCAAGGTGGGCCGCTCAAGGAAACCAGTGCCCCCAGGCTTTTCATTATTTCTCTCGCGTCGTCGCTGACGACATGAATGACTGCTCTGGGAGCGCAGGCATCCCTGCCTGCTTAGGTTGCACTAGGCTGGCAAGGCGGGCCGCTCAAGGAAACTACTGCCCCCAGGCTTTTCATTATTTCTCTCGCGTCGCACGAGCCGTCTGAAAGACTCCTCTCCTGGGAGCGCCTCTCATCCTTGTCTGCTTAGGTTGCACTAGGCTGGCAAGGCGGGCCGCTCAAGGAAACCAGTGCCCCCAGAATTTTCATTATTTCTCTCGCGTCGTCGCTGATGACATGAAAGACTCCTCAGAAGATTAGTTGGTGAACCGAATAGTATACTATAGGTCTTAAGAAAAATCCTTCTTCAGTTCTGCGAGGCCCGCGCGCCCTCAAAATAAGTTAAATATAGACCTGTTTCGAAGTATTTGCGCTTGAGCCTGCTGCAATAGGTCTATCTTCTTAAGACTAGGTAGCGCCATCCAAATCTTCTGCGATCTGACCGCCGAACGCCTTCGCCCGCCTGCCAACAATTTTTTCCAGACCGCCTCCGGTCTCAGACAAATATGTTCGATATACGTCCGACGTCTGAACGTCCGATGTCCGACGTCGGTTTTGCTTACGGACGTAGGACGTTCTGACGTTTTTAACGTCGAACGTCGAACGTTTCGGGCCGGAAATAGGTCGCTCCGCAAGGAGCCAGGCTCTACCCTCCCCCGCTGCCAACAATTTTTTCCAGACCGGTTCAAATCCCGGAAAAATTTGTGGCACTGCCGCTCAGCACGGGGAGGCGGTTTAATCTCACTTATTCAGGCTAACTCATTCTGTTTGCAGCCGAATAGCGCCTGTGCGGCAGTCCATAGATAGATCATGGCACGAGCCTTGCCCAATTAGCAGGCGAAACGAGCAAGTGCGCTACTCTATGGAGCGCGGCAGCACGGAAGCAGCTTTTGCGTTTGTGGCCGCCGTTATGGCGGAGAGCGAGCCTGGCCTCTATAGGCAAAAAACGGGGGGCGAAAAACAACATTGGGCGATTGCGCTCGAAGGGCCCCTGCTACAGCAGACCGATGGCGAGCAAACAGTGAAACCATTGCCAAGCTACAAACTGGAACCGGTTGCGACTCACTGCCCCTATTGCGCTTTGCAATGCGGGATGGTGATTCACGGCAAACGCGGATTTCCCATCATCAGCCCGAACGAGTTCTTTCCCGTCAACCGGGGTGCACTCTGCATCAAAGGCTGGACGGCAGCAGAGGTCCTCAATCACCCGGAGCGGTTGCTCCGGCCCCTGGCGCGCAATTCGGTGGGCCAGCTCAAACCGGTCTCGTGGGAAGAAGCAATGACGCGCATCGTCGGTGCCATTGAGGACACCCAGAAGAAGCACGGCAGAGATGCCGTCTGTCTGCTCGGCAGTGGGGCCCTGACCAATGAGAAGGCGTACTTGATGGGTAAATTCGCCCGCGTGGCATTGCGCACGGCAAACATTGATTACAACGGGCGGTTTTGCATGTCGAGCGCCGCAGCCGCATCAATCAAGGCATTCGGTATTGATCGCGGCTTGCCGTTCCCCATCGAGGATATTGCTCAGGCGGAACTCATTCTGCTGATAGGCAGCAACCCGGCGGAGACGATGCCCCCATTGATGCAGTTCTTTGAAAAGCAGCGCATCAATGGGGGCCGCCTGATAGTCGTTGATCCGCGACGGTCCGAGACCGCCGCCAAGGCGCTGCTGCATCTGAAGATCACACCCGGCACGGAGACGGCGCTGGCCAACGGCCTGCTGCACCTGCTGATTCGAGATGGCGCAATTGCCGAAGATTACATCCGCAACCGCACGGAAGGCTTTGCCGAGGTCAAAGCTGAAGTCACCACCTACTGGCCGGAGCGCGTTGAACGCATCACCGGCGTGACAGAAGCGCAGATAACGCAGACGGCGAAACTGCTGGCTCAGGCCAATACTGCAATGATCATCTCCGGTCGCGGCTCGGAGCAGCAATCACAGGGCGTCAATAACACACTCGCCTGGATCAACCTGGCGCTGGCCCTCGGACTGGTAGGCAAGCCCTACAGCGGATTCGGCACGCTCACCGGGCAGGGCAATGGGCAGGGCGGACGCGAGCACGGGCAGAAAGCAGATCAGTTGCCGGGCTACCGCAAAATTGATGACAGCCAAGCGCGCCGACTTGTGGCAGCGGTCTGGGGCGTAGATGAAGCAGAGATTCCCGGCCCCGGCCGATCTGCTTATGAACTGATTGGCGCGCTTGGCTCCGAGATTAAGACTCTACTCGCCTTCGCATTCAACTTTGTGGTCTCTGCGCCAGATGCCAATGTAGTGAAAGAACGCATCGGCCAACTCGATTTCTTCTGCGTCTCGGATTTCTTCCTCTCTGAAACAGCGCAGCTCGCGGATGTGGTGCTGCCTGCGGCGCAGTGGGCCGAAGAAGAGGGCACAATGACCAATCTGGAAGGGCGCGTCATCCACCGTCGCCGCGTGCTACGACCGCCGGCAGAAGCGCGAAGCGACCTGGAGGTGTTGTGCGAGCTGGCCGAGCGCCTGGGGCGCGGAGAGTACTTCAACTACGCGAGCGTCGAACAGGTATTCCAGGAACTGGCCCGCGCTACCGCCGGCGGTGTAGCAGATTATTCCGGCATTACCTACGATCGTATCGATCAGTTGCAGGGCGTCTACTGGCCCTGCCCGTCGGCTGATCATCCCGGCACGCCGCGCCTGTTTCGTCATTCGTTCCCTACGCCGAGCGGCAGAGCGAAATTTCACGTCGTGCGCCACACTCGCGCAGCCGAAGAACCGGATGCAGACTATCCCTACTTCCTGACGACCGGGCGCGTGCTGGCTCATTACCAATCGGGCACGCAGACGCGGCGCATCGAGAAGTTGCAGAAGATGGTTGCCGACGCTACAGCCGAGATCAATCCCAATGTGGCGAAGCGGCACGGCCTGGCCGAAGGGGACATCGTTACACTGGCGACGCGCCGCGGCGCAGCCAAGTTTCGCGTGAAGTTGAGCAGCGGTCTTCGTGAAGACACGATCTTTGTCCCTTTTCACTGGGGCGGCGAGAATTCGGCCAACGCATTGACCAACGCGGCGCTTGACCCAACGAGCCGCATGCCGGAATTCAAAGTCTGCGCAGTGCGAATAGAAGGTGTGTCTAAAAAGGGGCTGGATTATGGCAACAGAAACACGACGTTCGACGTTCGACGTTCGACGTTCGACGCTTAATCTTCAACGTAGAACGTAGAACGTAGAACGTAGAACGTAGCCCTCTGTGGCTACTTTTTAGCTGGAGAAGGGAATGGCAGCAAAACAGAGATTAGTAGTCATCGGGAATGGCATGGCAGGCGCGCGCTTTGTCGAAGACCTGCTCGCGCGCGGCGGTGGCAATCAGTTCGAGATCGTAATGTTCGGCGACGAGCCGTATGGCAACTACAACCGCATCCTGCTTTCAGGCGTACTTTCAGGCACACGTCAAGCGCAGGACATCTTCATTAATCCGCTGGCGTGGTATCGGGAAAACAACATCAAATTGCACGCCGGAGCGCGCGTCGAGCGCATTGACCGCGCGGCAAAACAGGTGATCGGCGCAGGCATTGTGGAGCGCTACGACAAGCTGGTGATCGCAACCGGCAGTTCCCCTTATGTGCCCCCAATTGAAGGGTTGTATCGCAGCTTCGACGATGACGGGGCAGAGGGATGCGGAGACGCCTTCGACACTGCCGCAGACGCGCCGACAGAAACGTCCTATGTCGGAACGTCAGAACGTCCGACGTCCGCAACGTCCGACGTCGGACGTAAGACGTACAGACATCGGACGTTCAAAGACGGCGTCTTCGTCTTCCGCACTCTCGATGATTGCGCCGGTATTGCCAGCTATGCTGAGCGGGGAGGGCGCGCCGCCGTGATCGGCGGTGGATTGCTGGGCCTGGAAGCGGCGCGCGGGCTGCTCAATCGCGGGCTGGAGACGCACGTCGTGCACCTGATGAGCTATCTGATGGAAGTCCAGCTTGACGAGCAAGCAGGGAGAATGTTGAAGCGCTCGATAGAACGGATGGGAATAACGGTGCACCTGGGAAAAGCCACAACAGCGATTCTCGGCCATCGGCGCGTCACCGGCTTGCAATTCAAAGATGGCTCCCGGCTGGATTGCGAAATGGTGGTGATTTCAGCCGGCGTTCGCCCTAACACGCAACTGGCGAAAGAGGCTGCGTTAAAGGTCGAACGCGGCATTGTTGTGGATGACACAATGACGACCAGCGATGCGGATATATTTGCTGTGGGCGAGTGCGCGCAGCATCGCGGGATGACCTACGGCCTGGTGGCCCCCCTGTGGGAGCAGACCGCTGTGCTCGCCAATCGCCTGACCGGGCACCACGCCGACGCTGTTTACACAGGCTCGAAGCTCTCGACCAGGCTCAAGGTAATGGGTATTGAGCTGGCAGTGATGGGCGCGAAGGAAGCCGAACGCGAAGATACGGAAGTTGTGCTCTACAGCGAACCATCGCGCGGCATCTACAAGAAACTCATTGTGCGCGAAGGGCGATTGCTGGGCGCGATACTGCTCGGCGATACATCAACGGCAGCCAGGTTGTTGCAGGCGTTTGATCGCGCTGCGCTCTTGCCTGACAACCGCGCAGAGCTGCTCTTCCCCCTGGCGGATGAAACCGGGTCGCAATCGGTCATCGATCTGCCGCACGAAGCGCAGGTCTGCAACTGCAACGGCGTTTCAAAAGGCGCAATCATCAACGCTGTGAAAGGCGGGTGCACCTCGCTCAAGAAGCTCTGCGATTCGACGCGGGCGGGCACAGGCTGTGGCGCCTGCAAACCGCTGGTCGAAGAGCTGCTGCAACTGGCAGCGGGCGAGCGGCGCGCCGAGGAGCCATCGGCGCATTACTACGTGCCGGGGGTGCCCCTTGCCAAACCTGACCTCATTGCCGCGATCAAAGCCAGGGGGCTCAAGAGCGTCTCCGCCGTCTTCGCCGAACTGGCCGGTGGCCATGAGGACCCTGACAGCAAGGCCGGACTCGCTTCGCTGCTGAAAACTATCTGGGGCGCGGAATATGTGGACGAGCGCGATGCGCGCTTCATCAATGATCGTGTCCATGCCAACATTCAGAAGGATCGCACCTTCAGCGTTGTGCCGCGCATCTACGGCGGGGTGACCTCGCCCGCTCAGTTGCGGCGCATCGCCGATGTGGCCGAGAAATACAACGTGCCGATGGTCAAGATCACCGGCGGCCAGCGCATCGATCTGCTTGGCATCAAGAAAGAGGACCTGCCCGGCGTCTGGCGCGACCTGGGCATGCCTTCGGGGCACGCCTACACGAAAGCGTTCCGCACATGCAAAACCTGCGTCGGCACGGATTTCTGTCGCTTCGGCGTCGGCGACTCGATTGCGCTCGGCATTAAAATCGAAAAGCGGTTTCAGGGCATCGAGTTCCCCCACAAACTGAAGATGGCGGTGGCAGGTTGCCCGCGCAACTGCTCCGAAGCGACGACCAAAGACATCGGCGCAGTCGCTATTGAAGGCGGCAGATGGGAGATTGTCGTGGGCGGCGCAGCCGGCTCGAAGGTGCGCAAGGCCGATCTGCTCCTCACGGTGGAGACGCACGAAGAGGCGCTCAAATACATCGGGCGGTTCATGCAGTATTACCGCGAACAGGCGAAGTATATGGAGCGCACCTACGATACGGTCGAGCGCCTCGGTATTGAGAAGATTCGCCGGGTGATCGTGGATGACAGCGAAGGCATCGCAGCGCGGCTTGATGCCGATATTCAAGCTGCTGTGGATGCCTACGTTGATCCATGGCAGGAGGCAGTTCAGCCGAAGCACCAGTCGCAGTTCATCAATGTAATCTCTTCGCTGTCGCGCGTTGAGATGAAATGACGGACGTTCTACGTTCTACGTCGGTACGTCCTACGTCTATATGTCCTACGTCCTACGTCAAAAGCAGACCGAGGTCGGACGTCGGACATCGGACGTGGCGACGTCGGACGTTCCTTACTGCTCAGCCAAGAAACACCCATAGACCTTAAGAAAAATTGCGGTAGGTTCGGGCGGTTTTGCGGGCGTTGCACGAGCGGAAGTATCTGCGAGCAGAAGTATTTGCGCCCGAAGTATTTGCGGGCAGAGGTTCTTTTTAGAATTGTTTTGAGGGCGCTTGGTGCCCGAGCCTTTGCTGGCGGTTTTGCGGGCGTTGCACGAGTGGAAGTTGTTGCGCCCGATCTTTTTTAGTTCGGGCGCCAAGCGCCCTCAAAACAGAATTGTTTGTGGGCGGTTTTGCGGGCGTTGCACGAGTGGAAGTTGTTGCGCCCGAACCAATCTTTTTTAGTTCGGGCGCCAAGCGCCCTCAAAACGGAATTGTTTGTGGGCGGTTTTGCGGGCGTTGCACGAGCGGAAGTATTTACGCCCGAAGTATTTGCGAGCGGAAGTTGTTGCGCTCGAACCAATCTTTTTAGTTCGGGCGCCAAGCGCCCGCAAAACAATTCTAAAAATAAACTTGTTTTGAGGGCGTTGCACGCCCGAAAATAAACTTGTTTTGAGGGCATTGCACGCCCGAAAATGAACTTGTTTTGCGGGCGTTGCACGAGTGGAAGTTGTTGCGCCCGAACCAATCTTTTTTAGTTCGGGCGCCAAGCGCCCTCAAAACAGAATTGTTTGTGGGCGGTTTTGCGGGCGTTGCACGAGTGGAAGTATCTGCGAGCGGAAGTTGTTGCGCCCGAACCAAATCTTTTTTAGTTCGGGCGCCAAGCGCCCTCAAAACAGAATTGTTTGTGGGCGGTTTTGCGGGCGTTGCACGAGCGCAAGTATTTACCAGCGGAAGTTGTTGCGCTCGAACCAAGTTATTCCATAGGCGGCCTAAACACGGTTGTCTATTTTTCGATCTGTTTTGAGGGCGCGCGGGCCTCGCGGAACTGAAGAAGGGTCTTTCCCGAAGACCTATAGCTCCAGTAGGAGCAAGCAGGTTCGACTTGCCTGTGCGTTGCAGGCAAACAGGTCGCACACAGACAGGTCAAAGCAACTGAGGAAGATTTCATTCACGTGCTTACTATAGATAAGTCGCCCTTCCGGGGCTGAGTAGTTACGAACGTTCAACGTAAAACGTCGAACGTAAGTAAGAACGTTGGGCGGAGAACATGAACCCTAGAACATAGAACGTTCAACGTAAAACGTCGAACGTCGAACGTCCGTTTCGCCTATGGTTGAGTTACGCGAAGAAACAGAAACCGGTGTTACGTTCAATCTCGGCAGTGTGGAGAAGATTCCGCTCGGTGAAGGGCGCGAATACCAGGTAGCAGGTTGCCTCATTGCCATCTTTCGTGAGCGCAGCGGCGCTCTGTTTGCCACCCAAGCTCGCTGCCCGCATCGTGACGGGCATCTGGCCGATGGCATCATCGGCGCCGGTCGGGTGATCTGTCCGCTGCATGCCTTCAAGTTCGAGCTGAGCACCGGTCGGCCGCTGCTGTGTAGTTGCCCGTCGCTGGCAACCTACTCTGTGCGGTTGAATCAAGACGGCGAGATTTTGCTGACAGTGTAAGACAGGGAGACGCGAGGGGCGCTTTCGCCGACGCCGCAGACAGAAACGTCCGACGTCAGTACGTCCTACGTCCGACGTCCGTCGGCGTTCTACGTTCTACGTTCGACGTTTAATCTTCAACGTAGAACGTATAGAGCAAACCCGACGTCGGACATCGGACGTGGCGACGTCGGACGTACATAGGACGGGAGAACTACGGTTTTGACCTTTGTACAGACTACAACTACCAAATCCACACCGGCGCAAGAGCAACCCCAGGGGCACCTGCCCACGCTGATTGCCAGTTTCATCCATTTCGATCTGAGCTTCATGCTCTGGGTGCTGCTCGGTGGGCTGGGTATTTACATCACGGAGAGCCTGGGTTTGAACGCTGCGCAGAAAGGCTTGATGGTCGCAGTGCCGATTCTGAGCGGTTCGCTGTTGCGCGTGCCGCTGGGACTGCTGGGGGATCGTTTCGGCGGCAAGCGCGTAGGAGCGGCAATGCTCGCATTTCTGTTCCTGCCGTTGACGCTCTTGTGGCTGACGGCCGCCAGTTTGCCTGCCCTGTTGGTTATTGGCCTGATGTTAGGAACGGCGGGGGCCTCGTTCGCCGTGGCGCTGCCGCTGGCCAGCCGCTCCTATCCACCTCAGCGACAGGGGCTGGTGATGGGCATCGCTGCCGCCGGAAACAGCGGCGCAGTAATTACCAATCTGCTTGCGCCGTTGCTAGCGGAGCGGATAGGATGGCGTAACGTGTTCGGTCTGGCTACAGGGCCGCTGGCAATTGTGCTGATTGCCTTTGTCCTGCTGGCCCGTGACAACACGGCGCAGCCCAAAGGGCAACCCATCAGCAATTATCTATGTATATTGAAGCAGAGCGATCTGTGGTGGTTCTGTCTGTTCTACAGTGTGACCTTTGGCGGTTACGTTGGATTGAGCAGTTTCCTGCCGCTCTTCTACCGCGATCAGTATTCAGTCGCGCCGATCACCGCCGGGTATCTGACGGCTCTGACCGCGCTCAGCGGCAGTCTGGCGCGCCCGCTGGGTGGTTATCTGGCCGACCGCGCGGGCGGCGCGCGCGTCCTGTCGGTGCTGCTGGCGCTGATTGGCGCGGCATATCTACTGGCAGCTCAATTGCCGTCCCTCGAATTGATGACTGCCATCATCACCGGTGGCAGCGTCTGCCTGGGATTGGGCAACGGCGCCGTGTTTCAACTGGTGCCACAGCGGTTTCGCCACCAATTAGGTGTGGCGACGGGAGTGATTGGGGCGATTGGCGGGGTCGGCGGATTTCTGTTGCCGAACCTGCTCGGCCAGATCAAGCAGGCGAGCGGTTCTTTCCGTCATGGCTTCCTGGTATTGGCGCTGGCCGCGCTCATCTGCGCTTGGCCAGCGCGCGCTAGCCAGCGTTGGCAGCGATCCGTTCCCTCTCCGGTTGAAGCTCTGGAAGAGATATAGCTCATTGAACCTGTTTGTCAGCCAGTGTGCGGCCGCGGCCTCACATTTCCTTTGCATTCCCATTTCTTGTTGCCTATAATCAACCCGTGTTGAGTGGTGGTAGTGAGCTGTAGCTCAGTTGTAGTGCAATTATATCTTCTCGTTATACTTACTCTCAGTCTGATTCTAAAAGCAGATTAACTTTCAAGCCAGGTGTGCAACTATAGGGGTTATTGTCTCCGCCGCTCCGGCTGGAGATTGACCGCCTGGTATCAACTATCGTTTAGAAAGGAGTCAATCATGCAGCCAAAAAATAGTTTGACAGATCAATTGAGCTTGCGGCTCAACCACAAGAAAGTCTCGCTTGCCTGCCTGTTACTGGTAGTGGTGGGCGCGTTCGCTGTGGCTGGTTACAGCCAATCGTATCAAGGCGGATTGCGTGGCGCGGTTCGTGATGCGACCGGGGCAGTTGTCCCCGGCGTGGAGTTGACGCTGATTAACGAAGAGACGAACGTGACTCGCACTACCACAACCAATAATGATGGCGAATACTCTTTCGCCAATGTGCTCCCCGGCACCTACAAGTTGACTGCGACTCAAACCGGGTTCAAGAAGTATGAGAGTTTGGGCATCCGCATCGGCACACAGACCTTCATTACTCTTGATCTGACGCTTGAAGTTGGTTCAACTGCTGAGGAGGTCACGGTATCGGCCGGAGGAGCTATCCTCGAAAATTCGAATGCATCGGTCAGCTCGATGCTTGATAGGAAGACTCTCGAGCTGCTGCCTACTGCTGGCCGGAATGCCTTCTTCCTCTCAATCACAACGCCTAATGTCATTCCCACAGGCGATCCGCAGTTCGTGCGACAGCAGGATCAAACCAATTCGTCACTGCTCTCTTTAGGCGGCGGTCCACGGCGCGGCAACAACTACCTCATCGAGGGAGTCGCTATTACCGATATGAGGAACCGCGCGGTGATTATCCCTTCGATTGAGGCGGTAGAGGAAGTCAAGGTGCAGGTCAGCACCTATGATGCTGAGATCGGTCGCACCGGCGGCGGTATTTTCAACACCACGTTCAAGTCGGGGTCGAACGATTGGCACGGCAGTGCGGTTTATCAGAACCGGCCCACCTGGGGGCAGGGCCTGCTCTTCTTCACCAAGCAGTTGAAGGAGCAAGCAGCAGCGGCAGGGCGCAGTTTCCAAAAGCCCGATTCCTACTTCCACCTCTACGGAGGCTCATTTGGTGGACCGGTCTTCAAGAACCGCACTTTCTTCTTCGCCACCACGGAGGGCTATCGAACATTAACTTCGCGCAGCGAGGTGCTCATCCTGCCAACCGAGCGAGAGAGAAATGGTGACTTCTCCCAGAGTGGAATCACCATCTTCAATCCGCTGACCACGCGACCTGATCCCAACAATCCGGGCAAGTTTATCCGCGATCCATTCCCGGGCAACAGGATTCCAGAAGGCATGATCAATCCGGTTGCGCGCAACTTGATGAAGTTTTTGCCGCTGCCTAGCTCAGGCCGCAATCTGCCTGCCAACGCTGGCCTGGTTGACCGAGCCGATCAATTCACCGTTAAAGCAGACCACAAATTCACCAGCAAGTACACGCTTACGGGAGTATTTGCCTATTACAACTCCAGGGAGCCGGAGACGCAATTCTTCGGTGGGCCCGCTGACCCCGGCGGCGGGGCGCTGTTTCGCACGGCGCACATCGTAGCGATCAACAATATCATTGTCCCCGGCCCCAACACGGTGATGGCCTTCCGCTATGGATACACTCGATTTACAGACAATGACGTGCCCGGAACCTTCGATCCGGCTACGCTGGGCTTCTCACAGAGATTCGTCAATGCTATCCCATTCAAGAAATTCCCGCAGATCTCTGTGCAAGGCTATAATCAATCCCGCTTCAACATGTTTGGCGACCGCGATCCCCAGGATACGACCTTCTACGGCCACAACGTTAACGGTTCGTTCTCAAAACTCATAGGTCGTCATACGGTGAAATTCGGAGGCGACTACCGGCTCATCGGAATGTATCTGTTCGCGCGCGGGCAGCCTAGCGGATTCTTCTCCTTCACCAGGGCATTCACTCAGGGCCCCGACCCGAATGCTCCGGCTTCCAATACCGGCGATGCGGTTGCCAGTCTGCTACTGGGATTCCCTGACAGCGGCAATCTGCCTGTCGCCACGCCCAACAACTTCTTCATCAACTACTATGCCGGCTATGTCCAGGACGATCTGCGCCTCAAACCGAACTTTACCTTGAATGTTGGTCTCAGGTACGAGTTCGAGCAGGGTTTGCAGGAACGAGACAACCAGATCACAGTCGGATTTGCTCGCGACCGTGAGTTCCCGGTGCAGGTCCCATTGCCGGATGGCCGAAAGCTGATGGGAGGGCTGTTATACGCAGGGGTTGACGGCAACCCGACTCATCAGGCAGATCCGACGAAGACAAAGTTTGCTCCACGCATTGGCTTTGCCTGGTCGCTGAGCAATAAAACTATTATTCGCGGCGGCTACGGCATCTTCTGGGCGCCAACTCAGTACCCTTTCCCCAATGAGAATGCGATGGGCACTCGAGGCTTCACCGCCGTTACCAGCTACTTTGCCAGCGCAGATGGTGGATTAACGCCAGCAGGCAGGCTCGATGATCCGTTCCCGAACGGCGTTGAGAAGCCGGTGGGAAACAAGCTGGGTTTGCTGACCGGGGCCGGCGGCGATGTGCACTTCATTGATCAGTTCGCCAAATCCGCTTATGTCCAGCAGTACTCGGTTGACTTTCAGCGTGAGATGTCCGGCCGTATAGCTCTTACCGTCGGATATGTCGGCAGCCGGTCGCTCCATTTAGGCGTAGGTGGCACAGTTGATTCGACAGTTAACATCAACCAGCTCGATCCGAGATTTCAGTCGCTCGGAGGGGCATTGCAGGAGCGGGTACCCAATCCCTTCTTCGGTAACCCGATCTTCGGCGCGCTCAGCACCTCAAGTACCATCGCGCGTGGGCAATTGCTGCGCCCATATCCGCAGTTTGCAAATATTCTGGCCCATCGGGTCAGCGCTGCCTCGGCGCGATATAACGCTCTGGTGGTGAAGGCTGTCCGGCGGCTGCAAGGCGGCTGGGGTATGAACATCAACTACACGCTCTCGCGCATGAGCGATAGCCAGTTCGGCGAGTCCAACTTCTTCGCCAACCGCGGCGGCGGCGCGCTGAATAACTACGACCTGGGCCGTGAATACGCTCGTTCGCTGTTGGACACGCCTCATCGGCTGAACATCACCGGGACTGTCGAGCTGCCGTTCGGCAGAGGGAAGCGCTGGTTGAACCAGGGAGGTGTGGCAAACGCGCTGCTTGGCGGATGGGCGATCACCGGCATCGGCTCCTATCAGAGCGGATTCCCCAGCGGTATCTTCCAGGCCAACAATAACTCAGGGCTGTTCGGAAGCACCCAGCGACCCAACACGGTTCCGGGAGTGGATCCTAAAACATCGGGAAGCGATATAGATCGGCTGAATAACTGGATCAATCCGGCAGCCTACAGCGCAGCGGCGGCATTTACCTTTGGAAATGCGCCGCGAACCGATCCACGAGTGCGCGCGCCGATGAAGAAGAACTGGGATATTGCTTTTCAGAAGACCCAAAGTATCGGTGAAGGAAAGTCTATTATGGCGCGGGCCGAGTTGATCAATATCTTTGACAATCCAAATTTCCGTGGTCCGGCTACCGGATTTGGTCTGTCAACCTTCGGGAAGATTACTTCAGTAGGGGGCTTCCCGCGCATGCTCCAGGCCACGTTTAGATTTGCTTTTTAGTATGCAGCAGCTTTTCGCCAAAACACAGTGTCGAGGGAGTATTGTAATTAAATTTAAATACTATACTGTTGTTCGTCGGACGCTGACGGACGTCGGACGTTAACGCGAGCGCGGCGAACAATGCAAGGATGAACGGTTGACTTGACGCCCGCGCCAACCATAGAATCCGTTCTATGGAGAAGGCGACAATCAAAAGGCAAAAGATAGGGCAGATAGCTTTCGCTATGTTTGCTATCATCCTATTTACGGCTCTATCGTTTCTATCAACTATCGGTAATGCGATGGGTAATAGTAAGGATATCGGGCGTCGGGCGTCGGCCATCGGACGTTGGACGTTTATAGATCCTGAGTCAGGGATCTCTCGCGCGCTTGCGCGCGAGCGGGCGCGGCTTTACCGCGATGTGCGGTACAATCTGAGCTTTGACATTGCAGCTTCCGCCGATCGGCTTAGGGGAAGGGAACAGATCACATTCACGTTGACTGCTCCGACCGCCTCGTTGATCATCGACTTCCGCGACGTTGATGCAAAAGGGGCCCCAATAGAAGGAACCGTCCATGACATTAAAGTGAACGGCGCAGCAGTCCGAGATGCGCGGCAGGCGCGGGGCCACTTGATTATTCCCGGCCATTACCTCTCAGTAGGCTCCAACCGGGTCGAGCTGTCCTTTGAATCGAGCATACGCGCGGCGGGCACAGCGGTAACTCGCTACATCGACAAGAATGATGGAGCCGAGTATATCTACACTCTCTTTGTGCCGTCAGACGCCAACCTGGCATTTCCCTGCTTCGATCAGCCGGATATTAAGGCTCGCTTCTTGCTTGACATTACTGCTCCTGATGGCTGGACTGTCGTATCTAATGGCGCGATTGAAGACGCTCAAGCTGCGCGCGCCGGATATCGCCGCGTCAGGTTCAAAGAGACGCTGCCGATAAGCACGTACCTGGTTTGCTTTCGCGGCGGGGCCCTTCGTTGAGATGCCGATTGCCGGAACCGGGGCGCCGATGCGGCTGTTTGTGCGCCGATCCGAGCAGGCTCGCGCTGAGGCCGAATTTGGCGAATTTTCCCGCACCAACCGCGATGGGCTGGCTTTTCTCTCGAAATACTTCGACTATCCATTTCCATTTCCCAAGTATGATTTGGTGCTCATCCCGGGGTTCCCCTATGGCGGGATGGAGCATGCGGGGGCCAGCTTCTTCAATGAAGAGGCAATACTGCTGCGCGCTGCGCCGACCGCCAATGATCGTCTGAGGCGGGCAACGCTGATTTTGCACGAGATGGCGCATCAATGGTTCGGCGACCTGGTGACTATGCGCTGGTTCGATGATCTGTGGCTCAAAGAAGGTTTTGCAACTTACATGAGCTACCTGGCTGCCGATCGGTTAATGCCCGATCAGGGCGTATGGCGCGCTTTCTACAATTCGGTGAAGCCAGCGGCTTATGCCATTGATGTTACGCGGGGGACCACGCCGATCTATCAGCAACTAGCGAATCTCAATGATGCCAAATCGGCTTACGGCGCTATTGTCTACAACAAGGCCCCCGCTATCTTGCGACAACTGAGTTTTCTGATTGGAGAAGATGCGTTTCGTTCCGGTGTGCGCCGGTTCCTCAAGAAACACGAGTACTCCAACGCTGAGTGGTCCGATCTTATCAGCGCCTATGAGCAGGCGTCCGAACAGTCGCTTCAGCAGTGGGCCGAAGTTTGGGTGCGGCGGCGCGGCCTGCCCAGGATAGAGACTGAATGGAGATGTGATGAAGCGGGGCGCATCAGCCGCCTGGCGCTCCGGCAGCGCGATACTTTAGGCGAAGGCGGATTCTGGCCGATGAAACTGCAGGTGCTAACGGCGACCGGCAATGCCTTGCGAACGGTAACCGTAACTATCGAAGGCGAGAGCGCGGTAGTGAACGAAGCGAAGGGAAGCGCGTGTCCTGAGTATGTCTTTGCTAATGCCGGTGACTACGGCTACGGGCAGTTCTTGCTCGATGAGCGCAGCCGCAGTGCCTTACGCAAGCGGCTCGGCTCCGTGCGCGATGAGTTTCTGCGAACTTTGCTATGGGGCGCATTGTGGGATTCGGTGCGCGAGGCCGAGCTTGCGCCGCTTGCTTACATAAAGCTTGGCCTGGAGCTTCTGCCTTCGGAGACGGACGAACAACTGGCAGGCGCAGTGATGGCGAATATTCAGACGGCATTCAACTACTATCTTTCCAACGAGCAACGTTCTGAAATCGCTCCGCAGCTTGAGTCTCTGTTCTTCGATCGGATGATGAAAGCAACGGGGCAGGGGATGCGCATAACTTACTTTCGCGCGTTCCAATCGGTCGCAATGACCGAGAAGGCTCGCGGCCAGCTTAAATCGCTTTTAGCAGGGGCAATCTCCATTCCCGGCGTGCCGCTTCGACCGGTTGATCGCTGGCGGATAATCACTGCATTGCTTGCGCGTGACGATTCTGAAGCCGATAGTCTGTTTGACTCGGAGCGCGAGCGCGACAAAACAGATGATGGCCGTAAATATGCTTATGTAGCCGAAGCAGCGCGCGCTCGGCAAGCGACCAAGCAGCGATATTTCGACTCTTATCTGCATGATCAGAATGTGCCTGAAGATTGGGTGCAGGAGAGTATAAGAGCATTCAATTCGCCTCAGCAGGCCGAGCTGACGATTCAGTATCTGGCCCCGGCGCTGCGGGCGCTGCCGGAAATTAAGCGCGGGCGAAAGATATTCTTCCTGCTCAACTGGCTGCGCGCATTCATCGGCGGGCAATGGAGTGAGCAAGCATTGAGAATTGTGCAAGCTCATCTGCGGAATACCAGTATGGAAGCCGACACGGAGCGGAAGGTGCTCGAAGTGATGGATGGGCTTGAGCGGAGCGTTAAGATCAGGGCGAAGTTCGCAAACAGGGGATAGAACGTCCGTTCTACGTTCTACGTTTGATTTTCAACGTAGAACGTAGAACGTATGGTTGAGGTCACAGAACTGCCTTTGCCGTCTTACCTAACTCCGGGTCAATATCGCTCAGAACCGAGCATATTCTCGCCTTGACATGATCGACCATCTCTCTGGAGCTGCCTATCTTATCCACTGCTTTGAAGTACTTGCTCTCGAATCTCTCCTCTCGGTACAGATGCTGACGCGCTATCGTGAGGATAATTCGATTGCGCCGCGCTTCATAGCTGCTTCCGGTGTTATGAAACAGCTTGTATGCAGTCGAGCAGATACGGACATGACGCTTCTCATCGGTGAGGATAGCGCCCAGCAGCCGACTCAGAACCGGTTCGGTGATCTTCGAATAGAGATACTCGAATGTACTGCAACCAACAGTCTCGATGAGCACGGCGACAAGGGCAACGCCTCCCGGCGAGATGAGCGATGCCTTATTGAGCTTCTTGAAGATGGCGATGTCTTCAGCTTCGGGCTTGAGCAGTTGAGGAAGCTTGCGGTCGGTGAGCTTCTCAAAGTACTTTCCAAAGGCATAAGCATGCCTGGCTTCCTCTTCCGTGAAAGCCGAGATGCAATGTGATAGATTGTAGTGCTGAATGTATCTGGCAAGGCCGGGGCCAAGAGATTGCAAGCTCAGGTGCTCGTTGCAAGCAGCATGATGCACGATTACCTTAAGAGCCTCTTTCTCATCGTCACCGACCTGAATTGGCAATGACCAATCGGTGGCAGTTTCAACATTCCACCTGTTCTCCTGGGAATCCAGGTACAGGTTTTGCAGTTCCTGATCATAAGTGAAATAGCTTACTTCCTTGTCCCTCATAACAACCTCTGTAACCTTTTGATGCACGATGAGGGGTTAAGTGATACCTGTTTGTTCAGCAGATTTTTTTCGCGCTTCACAATACTTATCGGATCTTTAGCAGCAAGTCTGATTATGAGAATGTGGATAGCTTGCGGGAATATAGTCACAGTACCTGTTATACACCAAGCTTATTCTGCTTCTGCTATAGAGATTAAGAAAAAGAATTTCCTTGCAACGCTCGCGAAGCGAGCGTTGGGAAAGTAGCCCAGGGCAATAAGCCCTGGGTGAACTGAAAGATCTTTTTCTTAAAATCTATGACTGGCTATGATCACTGTCAATTATGACCACCGTCACTAAGTGGTCTCGGATGAATTCTTCTGCTTTTTCGCGCGAGATCCTTCCTTCAGCAATACCAATGAAGAGTTCGTACTTTTCGTCTTCTGTCGCCAATAGATCCACATCATTAATGAGCAGGAAGGTTCTAGTGGCAATAGCCGCTACCCGTTTGTTTCCATCCAGAAAGGCATGTGCCTGGGTCAGATGGTAAGCGTAAGCGGCGGCGCAAGCTGCCAGATCTGCTCCTTCGTAATACCACCGATTCTCAGGCGCGACCAGAGCCGATTCCAAGTCCCCCTCGTCACGAATCCCTGCCAGACCACCGAAGGCGGCCAGTGCCTCTGCATGCATTTCCAGAATGTCATCTTTATCTAGAAATCGCACCGTCGGCTCCGAGTAGTTCAGGGCTCCTGAGCCAGTCTCCTGAGCAACTCCGCATCTTCGCGCAGAACCTTTTTCACTGCTTCACGAACCTTCTTTTTGCGCCCAGTTTCGGGTACTGGGCGCACCACAAGGGATCGTCCGACAAGTGAAAGCTCGACTTCGTCGCCGACCTTGATCTCCATCAGGTCGAGCAGATCGCGGGAAAGAATGATAGCGGCAGAGTTACCTAATGTGGTGATTCGCTTACGGATCATAGTCGTCCTCCAGGCAAAGCGTTTGATACGAACATTGTACTTATGGCACTTTGCCTGTCAAGCGGTCAATCACCGGGTTGAGGCGTTTGTTTCGGTTGCTGGCGAGGTGTCGGAGGCTGGTGGGCATAACCACTATTATCGGACGCCTGTAAGATCCCCTGTAAGATCCGATGATATTCATTTCTCACTCGATTGCTTGATTTGAGACGCTCTTTCATTTATTGGCGCTTTTGTGCGCCCTCTTGTCTCTCTGATGCTTCTCGAAGAATATTGTAGCCCATAATCCTGCAATTGCGCGGTGGGGCCAGCGCAGCTAATCCAGGTGGACTATTCCTTGTTGAAGCGCGAATGTAGCTGCCTGAGTGCGGTCGCTTACCCCCAGCTTGCTTAAGATATTATTGATATGGATCTTGACGGTCCCTTCAGTAATAGAGAGAGCCGCGCCGATCTCTTTATTGCTCAGGCCTTTTACAATCAGCTTCAACACTTCCATCTCCCGCTGCGTAAGCTCTGAGCGAGAGACGCGATCGGCTAGCCGAGCAGCTATTGCCGCCGGAATGCGGCGCTGCCCGGCGCGAACCGCCCTGATGGCCTCCAGTAGCTCCTCCCCTGGCATCTCCTTGAGCAGATAGGCGCGAGCGCCCGCTTGCAGAGCGCGATAGATGTCTTCATCTCCATCATAGGTGGTAAGCACGATGATGCGACTGTTGGGGAACTCTCTGGTAATCGCCTGTGTCGCCTCAACGCCGTTCATCCCCGGCAAGCGCAGATCCATCAATACAACATCGGGCCTGTGCCGGCGAAATAGGTCGATTGCCTGCTGGCCATTGCTTGCTTCTGCCACAACCGCCATATCCGGTTGCATATTGATTATCGCGGCCAGGCCCATTCGCACTACGAAATGATCATCAACAATCATTATCCGAATCCGATCGCTTTCGCCCATTGGCCCCCCTCAGAGAACAGAAGACAGTAGGCAGAAGGCAGGCGGGCAGGCTTCTTCCAACTGCGCTGTTCTCATTATTTCTCTCGCGTCGCACGAGCCGTCTGAAAGACTCCTCCGGGAGCGCAGGCATCCTTGCCTGCTTGGGTTGCGCTACTAACAAGGCGGGCAGGCAAGGAAACTAGTGCCCCCAGAATTTTCATTATTTCTCTCGCGTCGCACGAGCCGTCTGAAAGACTCCTCAGAAAACAGAAGGCAGTAGGCAGAAGGCAGGCTTCTTTCAACTGCGCTGTTCTCATTGTTTCTCTCGCGTCGCACGAGCCGTCTGAAAGACTCCTCCGGGAGCGCAGGCATCCTTGCCTGCTTGGGTTGCGCTACTAACAAGGCGGGCAGGCAAGGAAACCAGTGCCCCCAGGCGTTTCATTATTTCTCTCGCGTCGCACGAGCCGCCTGAAAGACTCCTCAGAAAATGTCCGACCACCGACTACTGCAATTTCCTCCTAAGATTTCTGCCCTGTTTCCAATTTGTCAGAATCGTTCATGCTTTGCCGTAAGGGACCGAAAGCGTTACCCGCGTTCCTTCGCCCGGACGGCTCTCCAGCTCAAGCCGCCCTCCGATCCGCTCAGCTCGTTCCATCATACCGACTAAACCAAAATGGCCATCGCTTGATGAAGGTCGATTCTTGACATCGAACCCGCAACCATCATCAATAACCCGCAGCGATACCGATTCCAAATCGAAGTTCAATTCGACTTGAATCTGCTTGGCCTGCGCATGCTTGATTGCATTGGTAAGCGCCTCCTGGCCGATGCGCAATATATTGTTTTCGACGACAGCCGTCAACCGGCGCTCCTTCCCTGAGACCTTGACACTGGCGCGAACCCCTCTGGCAGCAGCAAGCTGTCCGGCAAATTCCGACAGAGAGGCGGCCAGATCGCCGTCCGGCAGTGCCTGAGACCGCAGATCCCAGATGAAGCGACGCACTTCAGCCAGGCTGTGGCCGACGATATTGTGCGCCATCTCCAGGTGTTGTTGAGCCGTCTGGGGCCCCTTAGAAAGCATCTCCCGACACGCTTCCAATTGTAGCTTGATCCCGACAAAACCTTGAGCCAGTGTGTCGTGAATCTCGCGGGCCAGGCGGTTGCGCTCCGCCAGCACGGCGGCAAATTGCGCCTTCATCTGCTTGACGCGAAGTCGATAAAGCCCCCACACGGCCAGGGCAATAACGGCAGAACAAGCGATATAGAACCAGTATGTCTGGTAGAAATGCGGTTTGAGGTAAAACTCGAATGAGGCCCCGACCTGGTTCCACACACCGTCGCTGTTACAAGCGATAACGGTGAATTTATAGTTGCCCGGCGGAATGTTGGTATAGTAGGCCACGCGCTGCGTTCCGGCGTCTACCCACTCTCTGTCGAATCCATCGAGTCGGTACTTGAACCTGACTTTCTCGGTCGCCAGAAAGCTGAGCCCGGCATAGTGGAACTCGAATCGCTCTCTTCCCGGAGAGAACTCTATCCTCTGATTCGGCTCCAACGGCTCATTATCCACCACTACCCGTTCAATTACTACCGGCGGAGGCTGAGCATTGATCTTGATATTCGCCGGATCGATCACCGCAAGTCCCCCGCTGGTGGCAAACCACAGCCTTCCATCATCGGTCTTACATGCGGCAGGCTGGCCGCTGCTGCACTGGCTGCTTCCCATTCCATCGGCCGTCCCGTAGGAGATGCAGCTGATCCGCTTGATCCTTCCCTCAGTAAAATCGACAAGCTCGTTAATGCTGGCACGAAAGACGCCTTTATCACTGCACATCCACAGGTTCCCTGTTTCATCTTCCAGGATCTGATATATGCAATCATCAAACAACCCATCTCTGGTTGTGCAGGCGATGAATCTGCCGCTACGGAAGCGATTGACTCCGCCCCGGCGCGTGCCTACCCAGAGGTTCCCCCGGCGATCTTCATAGATTGATCTGACTTCCTCGTCGCTGAGCCCGTCTCCGGCGCTATAAGCAGAAAATTTGCCGTTACGGAAGCGATTGATTCCTCCTCCGCGCGTGCCGATCCACAGACCCCCATCCTTGCTCCGGCAGAGCGATATTATCCTGTTGTCGGACAATCCATCTCTTGAGGTATATACGGTGAATTCTCCATCCTTGAATCGAGTCAGCCCGCCCAGCGTCCCGATCCAGAGCTGGCCTTTGCTATCCTCTTCTATTGACCACACAGCGTTGCTGGAGAGTCCATCTTCAATGGTATAGCGGCTAAATCTCCCGCTGCGGAATCTGGCCAGGCCGTTGGGGGTGCCAATCCAGAGGCTACCATCCCGATCCTCACAGATCGCCCGTACAATGTTGCTCGGCAGTCCATCTCTGCTGCTATAAACAATAAATTTTCCATTGCGGAATCGGGTCAGTCCCCCTCCATAGCTGCCTATCCAGAGGCTGTTATTGCTGCCCTGGCACACTGACCACACCTTATCGCTGGAGAGTCCGCTACGGCTGGTGTAATTGGTGAACTTCCTGTCCTTGAGCCGGTTCAGTCCGCCAATCTCTGTGCCGATCCAGAGACTGCCTTCCCTGTCTTCATAGATTGACAACACAATATCGGAAGACAATCCATCCCTGCTGGTGTAAGAAGTAAACTGCCCATCTTTGAATCGGCTCAATCCGCCGGGCGTCCCCGTCCAGAGACTGCCTTCCCTGTCTTCATAGATCGACCATACACTGTTGCTGGCGAGTCCATCTCTGGTGGTATAAGAACTAAACCGATCTCCTCTGAAACGAGCTAGTCCGCCGTCCGTCCCTATCCAGAGGGCCCCCATCCTGTCTTCAAGGATTGACCATATCCGGTTGTTAGGCAGCCCGTCTCTATCGGTATAAACTTTGAATCTGCCGTCCTTGAATTGAGCAAGCCCGCCGGGAGTGCCGATCCAGAGATTGGCCTTTCGATCCTGGTATATCGGCCCTATGTCATCATCGGGCAGCCCATCTTCAATAGTGAATGCTGTGATCTGTCCCTGCTTTAGTCGCGCCAGCCCGCTAGTAGTGCCGATCCAGAGACTGCCTTCCTTGTCTTCATAGATAGATTTCACGCTATCGCCGGGCAGACCATGCTGGCGCGTATAGGCGACGAACTTTGAGCGATCAAACCGGCACAGCCCGCCGATAGTGCCTACCCAGAGATTGCCCCCGCTGTCTTCAAGTATTGACGTAACATTATCACCGGCCAGGCCGTCTTTGACGCCATAGGCGATGAAGCGTCCATCCTTCACCTTAACGAGCCCGCCGGGAGTGCCAACCCACAGGGCCCCCTCCCTGTCTTCAAAGAGAGCTTGAATATAATTGTTCTTTATCTGCCCTGTATTCTGCCTATCGAATGAGACGAAGCGAATGCCGTCAAATCGCACCAGGCCCTCTTCCGTCGCCAGCCAGATGTACCCATCGCCGGTCTGCACTATTGAGTGAATGGTGTTCTGCGGCAGACCCTGCTCTGCCTGCCACACGTCATGGCCATAGTCGGCAATCGGTCTGCTTGAATCCAGCGCAAGAGCCGCCCTATCCCGTATGAGCCACACCAAGCCGGCGGCGCAAACGACTTTCAGAACCAGGCGACACCAGGTAGCTTTCATCTATTCCGCCAGTTGATACTCGAAGAAGAAGCGTCCGATCTGTATTACCGATCTGGCGCTGCCGGGTGGAGTAATCAGGACTGATTGGATCGGCCCGCCTCTATTCTCCTTTTGCGCTCTCACCACGCCGATGGGCACTCCGGTTGATGCCTGATAGAGTTTGACCTCTAATGTCTCGCCATCGACCCGCTGATAGCCGAAGACATATTCGCCAGGGCCGAGCGTCTTATGGCCTACACGGATCGCCACCTGAGTGATAAGCAGGTGAGAATATTTGCCTTCGGCCGAATACCCTGCTGTTATTAACAGGACGGCGGCAATGAACTTGCCCCGGCCATCGGTGACCCCTGATGCAGTGCGCATCTCAGTTTCAATGCGCTCCTTCTCCACTGTGGCTCTGGCAGGGATCAACGCTTTCAACTCTTTTGCCGTCGCCTGCCGCCAGGCCGAATTGGCGCCACTTACGCAACCTGCCACGACGACAATCAGCAACACGACTATTACACTGACGTCCGATGTCCGACGTAGGGAATGTCCGACGTCTGAACGTCCGATGTCCGACGTAAGGAACGTCCGACGTCTGAACGTCCGATGTCCGACGTAAGGAACGTCCGACGTCTGAACGTCCGATGTCAATAACGTTCGACGTTCGACGTTCGACGTTCGACGTTTAATCTTCCGTCTAGAACGTAGAACGTAGAACGTCGAACGTAGAACGTATAGCGGACGTAGGACGTACTGACGTAGGACGTATAGACGTAGGACGTTTCTCATGCACACCCCCGGCAGTTGATGCCACAGCCAGAATTCGGTAAGCAACTCCTGTTCGGCGATTGGAGAAGAAGGATTATATTAATTGCGGATTTAGTTCACAAGGCGACGAGCGGCAAACCTCCGGTAAAGGAGGCGGAGCAGTTGCGCGCGGCTGGGGGCGCGCCTCTCAGTCTGACTGTTGATGATCTGCCTATATCCAAAGTTATAGTCTAAGCTCCCACTCTGGTTTAATGACAGCATTTCGGGACCAAGTTATACTCTGCTACTACTTTTCTCATGGAGGTGCGGCTATGTGTAGGTTGGCTCGATTCTCTCTCCTCTTCTCTCTATTATTAGCTTCGTTGCCCGTTTCCGGCCAGAGTAATTACGCGGTTCTAGGGGGCACCGTCTTCGATCCTCAGCAGCAGGCCATTGCAGGCGCGACGGTGCAACTTATCTCGCTCGGCACGGGCGCAGCGCGTCAGGTCAGTAGCAACGATCAGGGAATGTTCCAGATCACCGGCCTACTGCCCGGCGAGTACCGGCTCACTGTGCAGGCCCCCGGATTTGCGCTGTTGACCCGAATATTGCGCCTTGAAGTCGGCCAGCAGATGACCCTTGATGTAAACCTCACCCTCGCTTCTGTCAATACCACCGTAGAGGTTGAAGCCAGGGCAGCAGATGTTCTGCGAACTGCTGATGCCAGTGTGGGCGAAGTCGTTGAGTCAACCTCGATTCGCAACCTGCCGCTCAACGGGCGTATGCTGATCGATCTGGTGCTGACGGCGCCGGGGGCGCATTTGAGTCATGGTGCGCAGTCAGGCGACATGAATCCCCTTTACTGGCGTCCCGGCCAGCGTTCGGCGGTGAGCATAGGGGGTAATCGCCCCAATGCAAATTATTTCCTCCTTGACGGCACGACCAACACCGATCCGACATTCAACACAATGAACCTGAGCCCTTCTCCAGACGCGGTGCAGGAATTCAAGGTTCAGACAGGAAGTTATTCCGCCGAGATGGGCGGGGCCGGTGGAGGGCAGGTCAATATTGTCACGCGGACCGGCACAAACGAGTTCCACGGGACGGTCTACGAGTTCCTGCGCAATGGCGCGTTCGATGCCCGCTCTTTCAACGAGATGGAATCTTCCAATCACCTGGTGCGGAACAATTTCGGCGCCAGCTTCGGCGGCCCCATCATTCGCAACAAGACCTTCTTCTTCTTTAACTATGAGGGCCTGCGGCACACCAAATCGCATACGATGATCGCCACAGTCCCCACCGAGATGGAAGTGATGGGCGATTTCCAGATGAGCGGCACAACGATCTACAATCCATTCAGCGCCCGTCCCAATCCGAACTTTGATCCGACCAAACCTATCAGCCCCGGCAATCCCCAGATCATCCGCGATCCATTTCCCGGCAATATCATCCCTGCGAAGCTCATCGACCCTGTCGCCTCATTGTTCCTGCGCAAATATGTGCCCCGTCCCAACCTGGATATGGGGATGATGGGCTGCGGCATGACGATGATGGGGGCCCCTACCGTCGTGGGCGCGGGCGTGGACTGCAATAATTACCTCGATGTGCGCAATGAGCGCCATATCACCAATCAGAGCACGCTCCGAATTGATCATCATCTGGCGCGGGGCGACAGCCTGTCTGCCCGCTACTCGTTCAGCAGTGAGAACGGCTTTATGCCGCAGAATCTCCCCGGCTTCGGCGCTCTTCATGACAATCTGTCGCAGCACGGCCATCTCGCCTGGACCCACGTCATCAATTCCAATATGGTGAACATGGTCGCGGCAACCGTCTCCCGACTGTCAATGCATCGGTCTTCAGAGAACAGCGACAACAATGACATTGTTTCTGAGCTGGGGATTCAGGGGGTCGGTTTTGGCGGCAAGGGGGCATTTGGCGCGCCGTGGTTCAACGTGCAGGGCTACTCAGGAATGGGAGATTCATTTGCGGCCACGCCCATGCATGCCTGGGATACGATATTGGAACTGCGCGATCTGCTGAGCTGGCAGATCGGTCGCCATAGCCTCAAGCTGGGCGGCAGCTATCGACGCTTCATCTGGCCTATGTGGGGGTTCTTCCAGAATCGCGGCTTCTACCAGTTCACCAACGGCTTCACCACGCAAACGGCAACAAACGACGGCACGGGCTCCGCCCTGGCCAGCTTCTTGCTCGGACTGCCGGTAGTCAAGCAGCGCCAGGCAGGTATCCCCCAGATGCAGCTCCGCCAGTGGTACCTGGACGCATTCATTCAAAACAGCATTCATCTGACGCGCAATACCACTATCGAGATCGGACTGCGCTACGAGTATATGAGTCCCCTTCGCGATATCAGATATACCAACACTAACCTCACTTTTCACAACGGAGCACCGCAGGTTTTCATTGGGGGACAACTTGGCTATCCCGAAGGCTTGATGTACTCGAACAAGTTGAACTTCGCTCCAAGGTTTGGCATCTCGCACAACATTGCAAGCTATGGCATAGTCGTCCACGGAGCCTTCGGCATCTTCTTCACCCCTGTCAATATGAATACCTGGTGCAACCAGCGCCATAATGTCCCCTATGTCTTTCCTGAGACCCAGCAAAGCGACAATTTCATTCCCTCCGCCGGCTTGATCGCTTCCCGCTTCAATTTCGGGCAGCCGGTATTAGGCCAGACCACAGTCAGTTTCGCTGCCTTCGATCCGAAGTCGCCTCCGCAGTACTTGCAGCAATGGAGCCTGTCGGTTGAGAAGGGCCTGGGCTCTGCCACCACATTAGAGATCGGCTATCTTGGATCGCATGGCGTGCACTTGCAGCGCGCTCACTTGATCAATAATGCGCCGCCCGGCCCGGGGCCCCTCGGCCCGCGCCGACCGTTCCGGACGCTGAGCTTCTTGCCGGGCGCGATCTTGCCTGATAACATCACCGTTGTGAGCACTACCTTTCCCGTCAGCGGCATCAACCTGCTGGAGAATTCGGCGCAGAGCTGGTACAACGCCGGATACATCAATGTTCGCCGCCGCTACACCCGTGATTTGACCTTCCTGGCTAACTATACCTGGTCAAAGAGCCTCAGCGATGCGCCTGACTTCCGCTCGCCTATGTTCGAGTCCACCATCCCACAGAACAACGATGATCTGACGGCAGAAAAGGGGCCCGCCTGCGACATCCGCCATCGCTTCGCGCTGAGCGCCGTCTATGCTCTTCCGGCGCTGGCCGGTTCCGGCGCGGCAAGCGCTATCACGCGGAGCTGGTATCTATCGGCCATCTATCAGGTTCAGAGCGGCTTCCCGTTTACCATCTCGGTCTTCGGAGACACGGCCAATTCCGGGACATTGCTGGGAGAAAATCCCATCCGCGCCAATTTCACCGGCCAGCCTGTGTTCGGAGCGGGCAGCCGCACCGCCGATCGCTGGTTCAACAGGGCTGCCTTCGCTGCGCCGCCGGCATTCACATTTGGAAATGTGGGACGCAACTCGATCTATGGTCCGGGAATGCAGACTCTCGATCTGGCCGTGCATCGTGAATTCAGCGTGACCGAGAAGGTGAAGTTCCAGTTTCGCGCTGAGTTCTTCAATGCGCTCAACAACACCAATCTCGGCACGCCTAACCGCTTCGTCAACACGCCTCAGTTTGGCACCATTACCGAAGCGGCAACGCCGGCGCGCGAGCTTCAATTCAGTCTGCGATTCTCGTTCTAAGAGCATATCCAGAGCAGATCGGGCGGATCTTCGCCATCGCTGCGGCGATCATCCGCCAGGATCCGCGCAATCAGCGTTCTATTCTTGTTGCGCCAATCTTATAAGCGTCGTGTCGTTCTCTAATTGAACTTGATAAAGCACAAACGATCTTGCCAGATCAGTATAGACAGGCTTCAACCACGAAATGCCATTCTGGGGGGCCCCAAGTATCTTAAGCTCAGGCCGCTTCTTCAAGCTCGGCCTGTCATAGACCAGATATTCAGCGGGGCTCCGCTTCAAAGCAGAATGCAGCTCTTCTACAGTCTTTACATCAGGAAAAAATACCCACTCCGCCTGGCACAGATAGGCTATGTGCGGCTTCCGCGCCATTATCCTCCTGGTTCCGTTATCAGATGCTCTTCTTAAATACTCGCACGCCCCAATCAATTCTGTCGCGTCATCATCCAAAAACGCTCTCACATTTGCATAGGCCCTGGAAGCAGAAAAGAAAAAGATCGCCCCAGCAATCACCAGCAACACAGCCTGCGCCAACCGCTGCGCAAGCGCCCACCTCTGCTTCGCCCAATCAAATACCTCAACAAGAAGATAACAGGCAAGACCTGCATACCCCACCAACAAGTAAAAGTAGTATCTATTCTCCCAGTGATTGAATGCCATGAGAAAGAAATAGATCGCTATTGAGAGCAGAAAGACCGCTGTTCCCTTCTGCCGCCTCTTTACCATCGCCAGCAGGAAGCCCGCCACCCCCAACAGGCCCACAGGCATAAACATAAACCTGCCGGAAATACTGATCCAGAGGGATTCATATAGATTGACGAAATAGTGAGTTACAAACTGCCCCGGATTGTGCTTCATTACATCGGTGAATGAGTGAAAGATGCTGCTGAGATACCTGGTCCCATCCTGATCTGTCTTATAGCCGTAAAACTCAGTTGCTATGTTGAGATAATTGGTATTGTAGATCGGCGATCCGTGATGCTTATAGTTTAAATACAGCCAGGGAGAGGCAATGATCAAGAAACAAATAACATTCAGCGCCGCCAGCTTCAGACGCTTTGCAAGCGGCTCATTAAAACTGTTGAGCACTACAATAGCCGCTACGCAAGTGATAAGCAGAAATACTCCATTGTAGCGCGTCAGATAGGCCAATCCGCTTATAGCTCCGGCAATCGCGGCTCTGCGCCGGGGCCCCAACTTCTCAGAAGTGAACACAAGAACGGCAGCGACGCACAATGCCAGAAAGAGTATGTCGGAAGTGGCCTGAATGGAATATTCGGCATAGTCGCCGGAAACCAGCAGTATTGGCAAGGCAAGAATCGCCGCGCGGTAGCCGAGATTGCGGCGGAACAGATAGAATGCCAGCAATGCACAGAGAAATGATGCGATAATTGAGATCCATTTCCCTGAGATGAAGTGGTCCCCCGTCAGTTGGGAGACCACCACCAGCAGAGCCGGATACCCTCCAGGATTAAATGTATTGGAAGGAAATTGCCCGCCGGCTATTCGATCGGCATCCGGCGCGTAGTAGTGATAAAAATCGGTCTCCGTGCCGTAGGCCCCGATTATGTGCAGGCGACCTACATACAAGATCACCATGAGATAGATTACACACAAAGCAATGGGCAGCGCCCGCTCTACGGCTAATAGTTTTGTCTTGCTTGATTCGTGACCGCCCAAATCTTTCCTGCTACTTGCTCGCGCTTGCGCTGCTCGATGTCACAGCCGGCTTGGTGAATTGATCACCGTCTTTAACGTAATCTACCCAACCGATCAACATCTCGTCGTAGGTTGGATCGCCCCAGCGAACCGCCTTAGTCGGATCAGGGTTATATTTGTTCTTCGCCGAATTATCAAAATGGCCAACGACTTCTATTCGGGTCCCCTTCGGTATTGCAACCGGCCTCTTGAAATAGTAAGTGGTCTGCCAGCTAAAGCTGTACTTCGGCACAGAGAGCAGAATCTCCGACTTTCCGTTAGGATAAACCGCTTTGATCTGCATGTCTTTGCCTCGCACATGCATGTGCGGCATCAAGGAGATTATATGCACATCTTCAGGAAATGTATGGCAAGCCGTTGCTTCATGATTTTCCGCGCCGGGCGGGATAAGGAAGGTAATGGTTCAGAATCGGATGAGTGTAGATCTCCTTCTTCGGCGGCTCCTTGGCAAAGATCAACCCAACGCTTGACCGATCCTTCTCCACCGTACCCGACTTGGCATAATGGACCTGAAGCAGTATCTCCGATCCGGCAGGAATTCTCTTCCCCATGCCAACCGGCCAAACATCGGCATCACGACCTGGAGCCTGGCCGCAAAGCAGAGTCAGCGTCTTCTCCCTGCCCGTTCCGTCTCTGAAGATCCCTGCTCCACCTTCAGGGGTGGCGCAGCCGTTATCGAAGACCGGCACTGATGAATCAACCCGGATCAGGGTCCCATCTTTTGTAGAAGATGCTCTGCTTCTCGCGCCCAGTGTTGCCCCGCCTCATCTCGGTATATAAGCTCGAATCTTTCTTGCGCGGCGGCTGGATGAATGCAATTATATGGTGTACGACCTTGTTATTCCCCGGACGCGCTTCTGCCGCCTGTATCCAGCGATCTTCTTTGAAATTGGTTGGAATGGTGAAGTATTGATACTCATCGGGGCCCTCGGCTGCAAGCGTATATTCCTCCGGCATTGCGAGCACCAGATCAGGCTTGCCGATCCTCCACCCTTCGACAAACGATCTGGGCGGCGGCATATCTTTATCGTCCCCTTTCACTGCGCCGCCATCGATCCATGCCAGTATGGTATCAATCTCCTGCTGCGATAGTCTGCGCTCATTGGCGAATTCGCCGTAGCGCGGATCGGCGTGCCAGGGCGGCATCCGCCGCTCAGCGACTTGCTCTCGGATCGATTTGGCCCAGGGCCGAGCCTCATTGTATGTCAGCAACGACATTGGGGCCATTCCGCCGGGCCGGTGGCAATCGGCGCACTGCTTCTGCAAAATAGGAGCCACATCTCTGGTGAAGGTGACGGCTCTCTTGCTCTTCTCATCATCTGTGCTGCTCGTTGAACTGATCTGGTAGGCGCTCAAACAGAATGCTACTGTCAGAACAAGGAAAAAAGCGATCTTCTTAACCATTATCTCTGCCTCCTCGGTTTGGCTTAAATGGGTTTTACTATCTTTACCCCTTGTAGTCAAGCGTCGGACGGTCAGCGGATGGTCCCTGACGCTTGCTCACCTGATTTTACGATTGAAAAGCTCCTGTTAGTTTCAGTTAGTTTCATCGCCCGCTCAAACCCGCTCTACCCGGTTAAGCGCCCCTCGCGGCTGCGCATTGTCGGGATTCTAAAAATCCAGTTGAGACGAGTCTCTCGTATCTACTATCGACCTTCATCAAACAGCGGGTTAGGGGCGCGGGCGCCCATCGAAATAGGTCGGTCTTTGAGACTGTTTTGACTGCGCTCACGCATCCGAACTGAGAGATATTTTTCTTGAGAGCGAGGGAAATCCGATTGAGATGGGCAGCTCGTATCTGTTTGGTGGTTTGAAACTATTTTTTTTCATCCATGGGAGCGAAGATGCGAGACTCTTTATCTAGTTGCAAAACAATGTGCCGATCCGCTGCCGCGTTCCTGCTTCTTATCGCGGTACTCATCTCCTCTATTAGTTGTCGCGCCGGTGATGAATCTAAAACTACATCACCAACCGGAGAAGCCAGCTACAGTTCAGACCCTGGCTCGCCGTGCGCAGCCGCGCTGGCGCCGCATTCGGGGAATGATCGACTGGACCGGGAGATAATACAGCTTCAACAAGAGGCGCGCAGAGCGGCTGATGTGAGCCGATTGATGGAACAGCTCGGATGGAGATTCGTGGCAAAGGCTCGACTCAGCTATGATCCCGGCTACTACAAGCTTGCCGAAGCCTGCGCCCGGTGCATTGAATCGAGAAATCCTCGCAGCCCCGAAGCGCTCTTGCTCCGCGGGCATGCGCTACACAACCTGCATCGCTTTCAGGAAGCAGAAGCGCTGGCGCGCGAGCTGGTAACAATGCGCGGATCGCCGTTCGACTATGGGCTCCTGGGAGATGCCCTCATGGAGCAAGGCCGACTGAGCCAGGCCGTGGATGCTTATCAGAAGATGGTCGATCTCAAGCCCAATCTCCAGTCGTATAGCCGCGCTGCCCACGTTCGCTGGTTGAAAGGGGATCTCAAAGGGGCACTGGAATTGATCAAGATGGCGGTGAAAGCGGGCAGCTTCCGAGACAGAGAATCTCTCGCCTGGGCATACTCGCGCTTGGCCCTCTATGAGCTGCAAGCGGGATCTGCGCAAAGAGCTATGGAAGCGTGCAACGCCGCGCTGAGCCTTCACAGCGACTACGCGCCAGCTCTTCTTATGCGCGGGCGCTCGCTACTGGCAGAAGGCAAGCAGAGCGAGGCAATAGCCCCCCTCAAGCGCGCTGCCGAGCTAAATCCGCTCCCTGAATACCAGTGGGCCCTGGCCGAGGCGCTGCGCGCCATTGGCCGCAACGAAGAGGCAAGTTCAGTGGAGGCTCAGTTAATCGAGCGCGGCGCCGGTAACGATCCGAGAACTTATGCTCTCTACCTGGCTACTAGAGGAGACAAGATCGAGACTGCCCTCAGCCTGGCAGAGCAAGAGATCAAGGCGCGCTCAGATGTATTCACCCTCGATGCCCTCGCATGGTCGCTCTTCAATGCCGGGAGAGTTGAGGAGGCTCGCCCGTTGATGAATCGAGCGCTGGCCGAAGGCACTCAGGATGCGCGCCTCTTTTATCACGCAGGGGTCATCGCCCTGAAGACAGGCCAGAAGAAAGAAGCGCGCCGCTGGTTCAACAAAGCTCTGGCCATCCAGCAGATGCTCTTGCCCAGTGAAAGAGAGCAACTGTCCAGACAGATCGAAAGTTTGTGAATGCGTGATGCGCACCGGCGTTCTACGTTCGATATTCGGCGCTCGATGCTTAACGTAGAACGTAGGGCATCGAACATTTCATCCGCAATCCGCAATGGAAGAACCTAGAACTTAGAACAAGGAGTAATTTCCTATGACTCGACTACTGAAGAATCTCAAGCGGGCCGTTGCATTAGTATTGCTGGCCGTATTCCCAGCCTCCGTCATGGCCTCCAGTCACATGGATGCGCCTCTGATCACACTGGATGATGCTGCCAACACTACTGATGTATATGCCTTCGTTAGCGTCAAAGATGGGATCAAATACCTGACTACTGCGCTGGCTGTCTATCCGTTCGAGGAGCCGGGTATCGGTCCCAACAAGTATAACTTCGACGATAATGTTCGTTATGAAATTCACGTTGCCACCGGCAGCGATGTAGCCGCCGGGCGGGCAACTCTCACTTATAGATTTAATTTCACCACCAGCTTCAAGAACACAAACACAATCCTTCAATCATATCTGGGCGTGGTTCAGAACGTAGATGATGCCGCTCAGAACCTGACTCAGAGTTACACAGTGGTTAAGGTCGATAATCGCACCGGCGCGAAGACCGTCCTGGGCACAGGCATTGTTCCGCCAAATAATCAAGGGAATGCTACGCCCAGATATAACCGGGACAATGACGGCGAGAAGCCGGCCAAGGACGGAGTTGCAACCGACGCGGATCTCGACCGTTACACCAAAGAGGCTATCTTTAATCTGAGCCAGGGCTACCGCGTCTTTGCCGGTCAGCGCGATGATGGTTTCTATGGCGACATCCAGGCCATCTTTGATCTGCTGAAGCTCCGCAGCCCGGATAAGGCGCGGGATGCTCAGGGAGGATTTAACGTTCATACTATCGTCCTTGACATCCCTGTGAGCGAGCTGGGCGGCGACGCCCAGATAGTCGGCGTCTATGCCACTACTCTCCGTCGAGCTGTCAGGGTCTACAGCAGGGACCTTCCTCCTCTGGACACAGGGAGGTTTGTCCAGGTCGGACGTCAGGGGAACCCTCTTTTTAACGAGGGCCTGGTAGCTATTGCCGATAAGGACCTCTACAGCCGGACGAGCCCGACCAGAGACGGCGAGCTGTTCCGCAAATACGCTGAGACGCCTGAGCTGGCGAAGCTGCTCAACGCCCTTGTGCTGGAGCCCGATATCCCGGGAATCGAAACCGGCCGCACCGACATTGCCGCGATATTCATTCCCGACCTGATCAAAGTGGATCTCTCCACCGGGCCCGCCCGCCTCGCCGGTGGGGGCCCCAATCATCCAACCAATCCTGATGACGGGGGCTTTTCGCGGCTCAGCATCTTCGGAGGCGACACACTGAGGAGTCGTATCCAGCCGGGATTTGGCAATGGGACTATTCCAGGGGGTTGGCCTAACGGCAGGCGCTTTGGCGATGATGTAGTAGACATTGCCGTCACCGCTTTAATCAGCGACCTGCGCGCCAGTCCCCCGGTGATACGCGGCCCGGCGGGCGACAACGTCAACAGCAACGATATTGCCTACAACAAAGTCTTTCCTTACGCGGCGACGCCGTTGAACGGTCGCATCCACGGCCATCACGGGTCGGCGCCGCAGTAGGCTAGAGGAACCCATCAGGCGGTGGGTCGAGGAAACCGGGGCCCCCTGGCCTATTGCCTGATGTACAGCCATGGCGGTCAGCCTTGCCGATAGTGCGCGCCGCCAGCAACCTAACATGTACAGCAACCTGTCAGGTTGCTGATAGTGCGCGACAGGCAGCAACCTAACTGCCTTACTGTACATTTTCTGAGGAGTCTTTCAGGTTGTCTTCGACGACGCGAGAGAAATAATGAGAACAGCGCAGTTGGAAGAAGCCTGCCTTCTGCCTACTGCCTACTGCCTTCTGTTCTCTGAGGAGTCTTTCATGTCGTCAGCGACAACGCGAGAGAAATAATCCGTGCTTGCTCAGACGGCGCTGCATCGCAAACAAGCAGGCAGGATGCCTGCGCTCCCAGAGCACTTTCCGAGGAATCGATGATAAACAAGCCCGATTGTAAATCTCAACCGAAATTATTCCACAGACTTCTGCCTGCCTACTGCCTACTGCCTACTGCCTTCTGCCTTCTGGCGATAGCAGTCCAGGCTCATGATCCGGGTTTGAGTTCGGCCGAGCTGCGTCTTGAATCAGGGTGGCTTGTTGCTCATCTGACCTTCGCGCGCGGCGATATAGAGCCGCTTGTTGTGATTGATGCGGACAAAGACGGTCGGGCCACGCCGGCGGAATTTGCCCATGCCTGGCCGCGACTTGCGGCGCTCGGTCTAGAATTAATCGAAGCGCGTTTCGATGGGGCCCCTGTTGTCACGCAAGAGGTAACAGTTCAACTGGATGAGAGCAATGCTATCCATTTTCGGCTCGCCTTCCCCGAAAGAGGGGCCTCGCGGCTCAGCCTGCGCTCTACGATCATTGCCCGCCTTGCGCGGGGGCACAGGCAACACTTCTTGCTGCGCGATGATCAAGGGAATGTTTTAGCCGAGCAAATGTTCGGGCCCGGCAATAACGCTTTTGAGACAGATCTGGCAAGTCTCCTCCCCTCTTCGAGCAAGCTTCACTCTATGGGCCAGTTCCTTGTTCTGGGCGTGAAGCATATCTTAACCGGGTACGATCACTTAACCTTCTTGCTCGGACTGCTGCTCGCTGGCAGCAGTTTTGCGGCGCTAGTGAGGATCATAACTTCATTCACAGTTGCTCATTCAATTACTCTGGCGCTGGGCGCGTTGAATCTCATTAATATCCCTTCCCGTCTGGTAGAACCGCTGATTGCGATCTCTATTATTTATGTAGGGATTGAAAATATCTTCCGCCGCAATCTGGATCGGCGCTCATTACTGACATTCGCATTTGGCTTGGCGCATGGTCTGGGCTTCTCTTCGGCGCTGCGCGAGTTGGGCATCGGTTCGGGCAGCGGAGTTGTAGTCCCACTTCTCTCATTCAATCTGGGAGTAGAGCTGGGGCAGATTGCCATTGCCATTCTGTTCTTGCCCTTTGTCTGGAAACTGAAAGATCATCCCTCTTTTACGTCTCGATATTCGCCCATCTGCTCTCTACTGATAGCCCTGGCAGGGGGATACTGGCTGATCGAGAGGGTATTGCTCAATTGAAAATATGGATCTCAATTTCCAATCGCAATCATAATACTGCTCCTGCTGATGCCAGGAAAGTCGCCGACCAAGCAGATAGCCTGGCAGGGCGGCGCTGTATCTCAGGGGGCATTATGGTTAGCAATCAACCAATCGTCTGTGTTGACATATCGCCCTGCTTTTCATATAAGCTGGGGCGATGAGCCAGAGCAAACAACAAACCTCCCCCACGCGCTACGATTGGGCCGCAAGCGGGGATTTAAGCGCATTCCTGGGACTGACATTCGACAACATCACGCAGTTGATCGTCTTCAGCACCATCTTGATTGCCGTCTTCCACTATCCGCCTGAGATCGTGCTGCGCCGGATGCTGCCGGGAACGGCTTTCGGCGTACTTGTTGGGGACCTCATCTACACCTGGCTTGCATTTAGATTAGCTCAGCGCACAAAACGCTCTTGTGTGACTGCGATGCCGCTCGGCATTGACATTGTATCTCTGTTCGGATTGACATTCGGCGCGCCGCCGGCCCGTCTATTTGCAGACGCGCTATTAGCGCCTGAACTGAAAAATTATACCGTTTTTGGTTTGAGATCGGACCATCGGGGAAGCGGCCTCCATGTGTGACTTTGATTGATTTAGGCTGGGACTAAAATGAGGCGCGTAACCCAACTCCAAATGGCATTAGTTCAGGCGCTGCGACACCCTCAGATCTCCCAATTTAGTTCGGGCGCTCAGCGCCCTCAAAACAAGTTAAATATAGAATGCCTCAAGTTAAATATAGAATGCCTCAAGTTAAATATAGAATGCCTCAAGTTAAATATAGAATGTCTTGAGGGCGCCGCAGCACCCGAACCAACCCTCTATACCGTTTTTGGTTTGAAATCGGGCTACGGAGAAGTGGCCCCGGGCACCATAATCCGGGCTTAGATCAAAATGAGTTCGTAACCCAACTCCAAACGGTATTAGAGCGTGTCTGAAAAGTCCCCGGAGGGGACACGCTTTAATAGCGTCATCCCTCAACGCCTCATCGCCTAAACTTATTATTACTATCGCTCAATAAGCGGCGCTTGAATTGGAGAATTTTTTCTTAAAATCTATAGCTAACTGGTCAACACCCACTTTCAGTGGCTAAACGAGGATAATCGGGCTTGACAAAGTTATTTTGCCAGCCCGCTCAGAATCGTCTCGCCAGTGTCGATATTCCTGATTCTTATTTGGCGAATCGACCTAACATCCTGGATAACTTCGGGAAGGCGAGCATCGTGCTTGCGATAAGGAAAGTTTGTGAAGCGAATCTTGCTACTGCCGTCCTGATCCCCTGTGATAGAGCCAAGAGTAACCACTGCTCCATTATCAAGCTCAGCCTCTAGGTCAAGAATCTCGCCTGAGCCGAGGCCGCTCAGACTAATATTTAACCGCTCTTCGACAAAGTTATCTCGCTGCTTTGCGATCATCTTGATCTGGCCCCGCATTCTGGAATTCGACTCTGCGTCAGCAGATGATAGCTCGAAAGCAGCGGCCATCTCGCTCATAGCAGAAGGGCTGACGCTCTTGAAGACCCCCCTTGCGTATAGCTGAAGTGTATCGCGATCAATTATCTCCACCGTCTTGATGTCTTGAACATAAGGATAGCGATCGTCGGCCAGCCGCGCTTCGGCATCGTAATCATGCCTGCCCGGATTATTAGTAAAGACAATCATTCCCCACCCAAGATGGTTTACCGTTATCCCTCCCAGAACTTTGGTCACATATCTGCTGGCAACACGAACAAGGTAAGGCTGAGGGCGCACATAAAAATTGTATATCTCTATAATAAGCTGTTGATCGACCGCCTTTCCGCTCGGCCTGACCAGGTAGCGCGCTTCGCCTTTGAGGTACTTATCATCGGAAGTAAGCACGGCCCGACCCATAGAAGTGGGCTTAGCGGGAACCGCTGCGCCTTTGAATGTGCCCGTCAGAACAACTCTGTTTTCAGAATCCAGCACTTCGATGATTTTCACTCTGGTCACAGGCCGAAGAGATTGCGGAACAGCTTCATCCTGGATCATCACGTCAGCCGCTCCGGTAGAGTCGGTTTTGAAGGCAGCAACAAGAGTCGTCTTATTAGCGCGAATAGTATATGCGCCTGGATTAAGCGCCGCCACCTGGACATTGATGTCCTGTTCTATCACCATATCTTTGAACTGTTCCAGTCTGACGCGGGCAATGCCTGCGGTGTGTACAAGCTCAACGGCTGGATGGGGGTTATTCTGCACTCCTGTTATCTTCAATTTAATTGTCTCTTCTGTCACATCGGTCGCAGCCGCCTTTGTTGCTGCTGATGGAAGAATACCAGATATGAACAGAACTATTCCGGTTGCAAATAAAAGTCTGAGCCCGTTTAGTTCCATTGCCTCCACCTGGCACAGCGACCTGTCCGGGTCGCCGCGCATTAATACGCTAAGGCGACACGAGCTTGAACCTCCCTCTGAAGAAGACCGTCTTGCTATCGAAATCGAATATCTCAATTGTCCTGAGCTGAGTAATATCGGTGAATCGACTATTGAGAGGCATCTCCAGATCAACTTCGTGTCGTCCCGGATTAGTCATAAAAGCGATCTTTCCCCGGGCAACGTGATTGACTACAATTGCCCCAATGGCTGTGCCATTGACGCGCACCATATATGGCTGCGGAGTCCAGTGCATATTCCACAGTTCAATAACAAGCAACTGTTCCACCGCATTTCCTATCGGCCTTACAATGAATTGCGCCGTGCCGCGTATGTACTTTTCCGATGGAATAAGCTGCGCCACTGCCACAGCAGTTGGATTGCCCGCAGGCGCGGCCCCGGCGAAGCTCCCTTTGAGAACCGGCCTGTGAGCGGAATCGATCACCTCTACAAGTCTTATCAGCGTCACCGGCTGTATCTGCAAAGGAACAGCGTTATCTCTGAGCATCACACTTGCAGCGCCGGTAGAGTCGGTGACGAAAGTATAAACAATCACATCCCCATTGACTCTGATCCGATATGTCCCCGGATTGAGAGAGGCCACCTGGACGCTGAAATCCTCTTCAATCTTGATATTGTCGAAGTATTCGATACGGACCCTCGCCAGGCCAGCAGTTGAGGGATAAACTACTCCTGCTGGGCGAGGATTGCTCTGCACTCCTGTAGATTCCAGTTTGATCGTCTCTTCAGTAACACCTCTTGCCATCGCGTTTGCGTCCGGCGCAACACACAAAAGGGCTACCAATAAGAATGGAAGAACCCCTGGTATGAAAGAAGCCTTCATACACCCTCCTGTTAAAACATCTCCCTGTCAAAGAAAGGCGTTAATAAGACGAATATTCCGCAGATTAGGTAATGGAGTCTATGCGCTTCCGCGTGGAGTCACAGAAGACTAGAAGCTGAGAATCCGGCGCCGGGCAAGTAGATCTTCTTCAATCTACTCTGCCCGCTAGATGATCCTTCCCTTGCCCAGAGTATAAAGTAGTGCGCTGAACTCTCATCCTATTTTGCCCAGCGCATAGATTGGCATCGTCGGTTGGGCAGAGCCCCCTTCAGGCTCAAGCGTGATTGCTGCGGCGGCAAGCTGTTTGATATCTTCCGGCACATTGATTACTGCGAATCCATGCCCCGTCTCGTCGGGTTTGATCAATCCGGCGCTTATCCTCGCATTCGCCGTCACAAACCACAGCTGATAGGTCTTCCCGGTAGGCGGCGCAGGCAGATTAGCAGTTACTATCCACTGTCTATCTTGCTTGTTCCAGTAGATCCTGGCTGAAGAGGTGGGGGCCGGTTCCTGTCCCTGCAACACGATCACCTGGGCCCCCGGACTGCTGAGCGCCATATTGATCTGCTCCAGCTCATTCCGCTTCTGGTTCAATTGATTCAGCATTGTCTTGAGCTGCTCTGTCTCATTGCGAAGAGCAGCCAGTTGTTGCTGCTGATCGGTCGCCTGTTGCTTAGCTTGCCACCAGGCAGCGATTGAGAACAAACTCAGCGCTGCAACCGACGCCGCAATAGCCCAGGGCAAGTACTGCCGCGCAATCGAAGGTTGAACGGGAAGAGGAGAATCTGAAGTTTGCTCCTGACGAATTGGCTCAGGCGCAGGCTCAGGGGCGCTTGCGGGCGCGGCCTGTCTTTCCCTGTCAATGCGGGCCATAAGCAGATCGCGCAGATAAGCTGGAGGTTCAACGGCAGGCGCAGCGAGGCCTAACTGGTTGACTGTTGCTTCGAACTTAAGCAGCTCGTCCTGACATGCCTGGCAGCCCTCGCGCAAATGAACCTCGAACGCGCGGGCTTCGTGCTGGCTGAGTGCGCCGAGCGCGTACAGCGCCGCCGTCTCCTGGTGCTGTTCATTTGCTCTCTCGTGCCTCATAGGTTGATAGCGAGCTAGTACAGGTTTACCCCCCTGCGTGTCTGTCCGGTGAGGATGTACCGTCTAAGGTCTCGTTTATCGTCATAGCAAGCTAGTACAGGTTTACCCCCTGCGTGTCCGGCATTATTGTCAGTTGTGCGGCTGCGCCGCGCTCTCTGTTCCTAAAGTCCATTGGCGGCTACGCCGCCGCTTTCGCTCAGCTAAGTACAGACGGCGGCGTAGCCGCCAAGATATTCTGCATGCCGGAGGGTCGCAGACCCTCCGCACATCACAGCGGCGCAGCCGCACAAGCCAATGCGACGCTAAACACTAACGAAACCTGTAGTATTACCATGATGTTCTATGTTCCGCGTTAATCCGTAATCGTCGAACGTGGAATATCGTCTGCTCCCTTTCTGTTATGCAACTACGACTGCTGCTCCAGGCATTCGTACTTCTCTGGAGCTATCAACAAAAACATTGTTCCATTTAAAGTATAGGTCACTTCGTGAATACTGCCTGCCGGAGCGTGATGATAATCGCCTGGGCCGAGCACTTGGCCGTGAATATGGCAGTCCCCTTCTAAAACCAGCAACTGTTCTATACCGAGATGCCGGTGTTTTGGCAATCGCGCGCCGGGAAGCATCTTGACGAGCGACGTAGCAACGCCGCTCTTCTCATCCAAATACAGCCGTCTCACAAAAACGCCTTCCAGAACCTCTCTCCAGCCATCATCCTTCAGGCGGAGGGTCACTAAAGAGCCATGGGGCAAGGATGCCTGGGTGCCGGTGAGCGCGGGAGCCGGAGGGCCAGGAAGCTGCTCCTCAGCGCCCTTGCACCCTGGCTCACCGGCGCCCAGGTCCCCCGGTGCCTCTGCACCCCGGCTCCCCGGCTCTTCGGCATCCAGGCCCCCCGGCACCTCTACGCCCCGGCCAGTATTTTCATCGGAGCGACTGGGCTGCGACTCTTCGGCCAGACGCGCTAAAAGCTTCCCCCGTACTTCTGCCGGCGGTTCCTCTTCAATCGCGCTATATCCCAGCTCAAAGACTACTGACTGATATGCCTGAAGCTCCCGCTCACAATCTTCGCAGCCGCTGGCAATGTGTTCTTCGAAGCGTCGGGCCTCCTCTTCAGTCAGGGTGCCGAGAGCGTACAGCGCTGCCTGCTCCTTCATCTGGTCTTCAGCAACGCCACGCTTCATAGCTCTTCCCCTATTATCGGCTTGAGCAATTCGCGCAGCCTCATCATGCCCATTCGCGTGCGCGTCTTCACTGTCCCCAGCGGCTGGCCCAGCCTGGCTGCTATCTCGCTATGGCTGAGGCCAAAGTAATAGGCCAGCTCGATCACTTCTCGCTGTTCAGGCGGGAGCGCAGCGAGCGCCGAGCGCACAAGCCGCTGCCGCTCCGATGTGACCGTCGCCTCTTCCGGGCTGGCCGCCATAGTGTCCGTCCCGCTTGCTGCTTCAAGCGGTTCACTGCGCTGCTGGTCCTGTCTGCCTGACCGCAGCCGATCAATAGCGCGGCTGCGAGCAATTGTCATTATCCAGGCAAGCGGTGCGCCCCGCTTGCTATCATACAGAGCCGCCTGGCGCCATACTTGAGTGTAGACATCCAGCAGAACCTCTTCGGCTGCCGAGCGATCGTTGAGAACGCGAAGCACCAACCCGAAGACATGCCGACCGGTTTCGTCATACAGCGCGGCAAGGGCAGACTGGTCGCCGGAGGCAATTCTTCTAATTAGCGCCTCAGTATCGGGTCCCTTTGTGCCTGAATCAATGGACGACTGGGGTAACCCCACCGATCCTCTCCTCTACATTGAATTACGTGGTGCTGTCCACTTAAGGATCTGCCCAGAAGCAAATAAATGTATCAAAGCTTGACTGCTCCGGTTCCACCATGCTTGGGGAAGCATTTATTATACAATAAAATGTCTGATGTTCTACTTGTCAATACGATAGACGGCAGTTGTAGAACCTTAATTGAATCTTGAGGTGATGAGCATGATAGCAGTACGAACATTTATCTGCATTGAATTGTCAGGCGATGTGAGGAAAAAGCTGGCAGAGCTACAGAGCACCCTCAGACAGACGCGCGCTAATATCGCCTGGGTCAAGCCTGAGAATATGCATTTGACGTTGAAGTTCCTTGGTAATGTAGAGCAGTCGAAGCTCGGCGCAGTCTCTGCCGCGGTCGAGCGAGCCTTGAAAGATCAAGCAAGATTCAGCTTGAAAGTCTCAGGAATGGGCTCCTTCCCAAATAACAAACGCCCGCGCGTGCTCTGGGTAGGGATTGAAGGAGATAAACAGATGCTCTCGACTATTCAGAGGCGCATCGAAGACGAGCTTGTAAGCGAAGGGTTTCCGAAAGAAGACAGGCCATTCAGTCCACACCTCACCCTCGGCCGCGTCAAATCCAACGAGAACATTAAAGCCTGCATTGACAAAATGAACGAATTGAGCATCGACAGCGAGCCGTTCGAGATCGCAGAGGTGATCGTCATGCGCAGTGATTTAAATCCAGGCGGCGCTGTTTATTCCAGGCTGAATACTATATCGCTAAACGTGATGCGTAATGCGTAATATTCTACGTCCTACGTCGGACGTAGGACGTAGAATATTACGCATTACTTCCCTGTCTCATCCGTGTTCCCCGGTGGGACACTCGTGTTCGATTTCCAATCTTGTTGGGGGTGGTGAATCTCGCTAAGAACTCGCCAATATCCAGGCCATTAACCAGCACAATCAGTTATAAACGAGAATTAACACAAGCAGTTATAAGCAAGACGGTTGTATTACCCGGGCCGGCGGGCACGCTGGTTGCCTCTAATATCAGGAAGGATCTTCTCATTTCGCCTTTATTGAAATAATACAGGAAATTAATGAGAGCCATTGAATAATCTTAGGGAGGAGACATGCAAGCACCTGAGAAGGTTACGGAACCTAAACGCGCGACGAGCAGCCCTTACAGTATTCAAACATTTCAGCCCGGCCAGGAAGATGGGCAGATTATCGACGCCGGTTTCTATCGGTCTAACATTCGGTACGAAGTGATAAGAGTTACCAATGAGGCAGAGAAGAAACAGCAACTGGCGCAACTTCTCAAAGAGACAGAGGGTACCGGAATTATCTACGCCTCAACCATCAGAAACGTTGAGGCAGTAACGGATTATTTGAAGGGCCTGGGATTTGACGTAGCTCGTTATCACGGCAAGCTGGGCAAACGCGAGCGGGAAGAGAATCAGCAGCGATTTATCAACGGCGAGCTGAAGGCAATGGCTGCAATAAACATTTTCGGCCCCAGCATAGACAAGCCCGACATTAGCTTCGTGGTCCATTACAATATGCCTGGATCTCTAGATGCTTACTATCAGGAGACGAGCTGCGCCGGCCGCGATGGCAAGCCTGCTCGCTGTACATTACTCTACCAGCCTGAAGACCGCCGCATTCAGTCGTATCTGCTTGGCGGTCGCCATCCTGACGCAGATGAGGTGCTGAATGTCTGCAACGCGCTTGAACGATTGGGAGCAGACAAAGCGGCAATCAGGCTGAGCGCGCTGCAACAGGCAACTGATGCTGTGGCTAAGACAAAAACAAGAGTGATATTGTCGCTGCTGAAAGAAGCAGGATTGGTCAAAGAAGGGCGCGGCGCTCAGTTCCAGTTACTCAAGACCGGCTTGCAGATGTCAGACCTGGCAGAGCTTGGCGTTTCTCACGAAGATAGAACAGAAACAGATCAGGAAAAGCTTGAGCGAATGATTGCTTATGCTCAAAGCGCCCTGTGCCGCTGGAAGTTAATACTGGGATATTTTGGAGCTGAGATTGAATGGCAAAATTGCAGCCATTGCGATAATTGCTTACATCCGGTACAACAGCAGATGCGCCCTCCTAAAGATCCCGACCGGCTGCGCTTCACCGGATTGCCTTCGATAGCAGACAAGAGAGCTAAAGAGAAGAGCATCGAGAAAGGGGACTCGGTGACTCTGCCCAAGTACGGCACAGGAGAGGTGCAGGCGATTGAAGGGGACAAGCTGGTTATAAACTTCCCTGATTACGGAATCAAAAAGATCAAGTGCGACTGGCTGCTCCAATGATCAATCGTCTCGTCGCCGATCAGATCGCGCAACTTATAAAAGATTTTGTAAGGCGTATCAGCATCGCTGCTCGCGGGCAAACATAAGCGGCGCTTCATATTGTATCTTATTGCGGATTATGCATTACCTAGAACGTGGAACTTCACTTCCACCTGCCAAATTCCTCTATCACTTCCCTGCGCATCTTTCGCAGCCGCCCCAGTTGATTGCGCTTGTAGAAGAAGTAGATCAGCTACGAAGATATGAATATGACCAGCGCGAGCATGATCATTGAGATCGAAAGCCATTTCTGCTCCCACTCAACGAAACCAAAGACAATAGCAGACAGGCCGATGATAAAGCTTGCTCCTCCAACAATCGTCGGCGCTTTCAATTGAAGCACTATGCCGCCGAGAATCAGAATCAGAGAGAATAGCAACAGCCCTATGTCATGCCAGATCGAACTCTCATGAACTATGAAGCGATAGCGCAAAGTGTGTAGTAGAAGCGGCAGCGCCCAAAGAAGGCTCCCGGCCCAGAGCCACAGTACCCCTGTTTTATCGCCCAATCTGCGAACGCCCCAATACCCGGCAACGAGCAGAGCAGCGCCTACCGGTATGCTGTAGAACTCCGTCTGCCACATCATGTGATAGCCGAGCCTAATGCCTATTAGCGTGTAGGTAAAAGCGGCCATGACAAATGTCGCCCGGCGGTAAGCACCTCGCAAGCTCGCTCCTTTGCTCAAGACGCTCGACAACGCGCCAACGGCAGTAATAACAAGCAGCGTCACAATCAACTGATTGAGCGCCCTGTTTTCCAGGCTCAACCTGGAGATGCTTTGAATAACGGCGCCGGCAGCAGAGAGAGCGAGCAACAGGTTGGCAGAAACCAGCAGCGCAATCGACGCCCAATTGAATCGGCCCGCTTCCGATCGTGACCAGACCAGCAAGAGCGCAAGCCCCCACAGAGCATAGAACGCCATGAAATAACCGCTGCCCACTTTCAAATGAAGCAACATATATGTTTAGCGCCGCAGTAGCTTTTGCGGCTTGGCATCGCTGGTGCTGCACACGGCCGGCACTCGCCTAGTATATGTTTAGCGCCGCAGTAGCTTTTGCGGCTTGGCATCGCTGGTGCTGCACACGGCCGGCACTCGCCTAGTATATGTTTAGCGC
>Ga0209172_10001213_pt1 | contig 57500 bp, 40 predicted proteins | sample LarsenN4metaG_FD_184113 | JGI IMG/M metagenome (GOLD analysis project Ga0209172, IMG submission 184113) | Hot spring sediment bacterial and archeal communities from British Columbia, Canada, to study Microbial Dark Matter (Phase II) - Larsen... ...
GCTGTATATTCCCAGAATCAGCAAATTGAGTTTAACGAATTTGCCGAAGAATATGCCTCATGGAATAGTATCGGCAAACCTCAAATGGTGAATCCCAAAAATTACCGCGAGTATGTGCCGATCGTCCCCACAGAAATCGTCGAAGCAATTACCCTTGACTCTATATGTCAAGCTAACGGCATTAACCGCATAGATTATTTGAAAATCGATGTAGAAGGAGCCGAGAGCGATGTCCTCCGGGGAGGCACCAATTTGCTCAAAAGCCAAGCTATCCGGTACATCCAATTTGAGATTTCTCAAAAAATGCTCGAAGGGTTGAACCGAACCGCCAAGGAAACCTTTGATATTTTGGAGCGGCATGGTTATATTTGCTACAAAATTGCCGATAATGGAGCAGTGGGAGAACAAGTATTTGATTCCAATGCCTTTTACGAAAACTACATTGCACTTCCGACACTTCCCGTTCACTTTTTCACCATAGTTCTCAACGGCGAGCCATTTATTCGCTATCATATCGATGTTTTCCAGAAACTCCCTTTCAAGTGGCACTGGCACATTGTCGAAGGTGTCGCCGAATTAAAGCACGATACTGCCTGGAGTGTAAAGCTAGGCGGACGCATCACAGATGAAATCCATCGCAATGGACGCAGCAATGATGGCACCTCAGAATACCTAGACGAACTGGCGAAACAATATCCAGACAACGTGACAGTTTACCGCAAGCCACACGGGCAATTCTGGGATGGCAAACTAGAAATGGTGAATGCACCCCTAGCCAATATCCAGGAAGAATGCCTCCTGTGGCAAGTAGATGTAGATGAACTCTGGACGGAAGAGCAAATCCGCACAACCAGACAGATGTTCCTCAATCAGCCGGAGAAAACCGCCGCTTTCTACTGGTGCTGGTATTTTGTGGGGGAAAATCGCGTCATTAGTACCCGCAACTGTTATACCCAGAATCCCCAACAAGACTGGTTGCGCACCTGGCGGTATAAACCGGGCTATTTTTGGGCAGCGCACGAACCCCCCATGTTGGTAGAACGCACCCCAGAAGGTAAGCTAAGAAATTTAGCGGCTCTCAATCCCTTTAAACACGAGGAAACCGAAAAGGACGGTTTAGTCTTCCAGCATTTTGCCTACGTCACCCCAGAGCAGTTGCGGTTTAAAGAGCGCTACTATGGATATCGCAATGCTCTGGCAGAATGGCAGAACCTGCAAAACCAGAACCAGTTTCCGGTGTTATTGCGGCAGTATTTTTCTTGGGTCGGGGATGATACGATGGTGGATACTGCTGAGGCTTGCGGCGTGGTGCCACTGGCGCAAAAAGATAGTGCTATTGGCGATTGGAGGTTCTTAAGTTCGGAGCAAGTGGCACAACTGCCATTGCAGAAAACACATTCCTTATTTCCTACAATCCTGATTGATGGCGTATTTTTCCAACTATACAATACCGGTATTGCCCGCGTGTGGCGTTCCTTACTCCAAGAATGGTCAAACCAGGAGTTTGCCAAACACATTGTGGTCTTAGACCGGGTGGGAACCGCCCCCAAAATGCCTGGTATTCGCTATCGCACTATCCCCGCCTACGACTACGACAACACCGACGTTGACAAGCAAATGCTCCAGGAAATCTGCGATGAAGAAGGAGCAGATTTATTCATCTCCACCTACTACACCACTCCCATATCTACGCCATCCGTATTCATGGCCTATGACATGATACCTGAAGTCCTCGGATCCGACTTTACCCAGCCCATGTGGCGGGAGAAGCACTATGGCATTGAACACGCTAGTGCTTATATTTCCATATCAGAAAACACGGCGCGAGACTTAGCCAAGTTTTTCCCCAATATTGACCCAGATACCATCAAAGTCGCTCATTGCGGAGTTACACCGGAGTTTTACCCAGCCACTACAGAAGAAATCAACTGCTTTAAAACCAAATACGGCATATCCAAACCCTACTTTCTTCTAGTGGGGATGGGCAGTAACTACAAAAACGCCTCCTTGTTCTTAAAGGCGTTTTCCCAACTGCCCGCTAAGCAAGGGTTTGAAATCGTCGCCACCGGCAGCGGATATTTATTGTCTGCCGAAATGAGACAATACACGTCCGGGGTAGTAGTACACCTGGTGCAACTTGAAGATGCAGAACTGAAAGCAGCTTACAGTGGTGCTGTTGCCCTGGTGTATCCATCTATCTATGAAGGTTTCGGTTTGCCGGTGTTGGAGGCTCTTGCCTGCGGTTGCCCCGTCATTACCTCTCCTAATGCTTCCATCCCAGAGGTGGCCGGAGAGGCGACAATTTATGTCAATCATCAAGATGTAGATGGCTTAGCAAATGCCCTGTGCGACGTGCAAAAGCCATCATTGCGCAACTCTATGATCGCAGCGGGATTGGCACAAGCTCAAAAGTTTTCTTGGGCATCGATGGCAGAAAACGTGAGTCAGGCGCTGATAAATGCTACTTTGCTGCCGTTAAACTTGCAAGCAGTAAATCTCATCGCTTTTCCTGACTGGCAACAACCGGAAGAGTCCCTGGGAGCAGAACTGCAAGCGGTTCTCAAGACTGTGGCGACGCACCCGAATAAAAGCGGGATGACACTACTGATATATCGCGGGGAGATGTCCGAGGAGGACGCCAACCTGATGCTATCGACTGTGGCGATGAACTTGCTGATGGAGGAGGATTTAGATGTGAGTGACGGGCCGGTGATTTCCCTGGTGGGTGAATTAGACCCAATGCAGTGGCAGGCACTGTTGCCCCGCTTACAGGGGCGAATTATTTTAGCAGGGGAGAATTGGGATGGCATCGCCGCCGCCAAAGCCGAAAATATTCCCACCTACACCCCCGATAACCTCCCTTAAAAATAGCAACCGTTGACTCCCACAAGTCAACAGTTGCTATCCAGCATTTTTTATATTTCATCTCTTGGAGGATGCCAACCCTGACTTATCCACAAACTTCTTGCCGCCACTACGTATTCGTTATTGAGGTGCAAAGCCACCACTGTGGCGCTACCACTTGCAGTTAAACCCACAATATCAGTGCCCCCATTAGCCCAGCTAAAATGCTCGGTCCATTTTTGCTCGCGGGGATGGAACAAAGGCACTAATTCTCCAGTATTTGGGTCAATAGCATGAGTTTTTGCGCCCTTGAACTCATTACAACGGTAGCCGGAGGCTGCTAAATTATCCCGATCGTCACCCCCACCTAGGGACTGAGGAAAAATATGCTCTATTACTAATGGCATACCAATCAGCCGCGACGATGTGCGGCAATATTCACAGCAGTAACCTGCTTCTGACCACACCTGCTGCCGTAGTTTCTGGGAAATTGAAGCCACAGTTATTTATTCTATCTATTCTACAGGTAAATATTCCAATGGTTGGATCGGATAACCACGCCACCGCAACAAAGACCAAGCAGATGCTTTGCTCAACATCAGCCTGTCAGCATCAATGCGCAAATCCCTAATTTCCTCAAGCTCCGCCGCTGTAATTGAGTCATTGGCGTTTTTATCTAGCAGTGTCAAATGGCGTTCTTGCGCCGTTGGCGATACTTGCATCCGCGTAATTTTCACCAGTTCCTCTACCGGGAGATTTTGCATACTCAGTAACTCCCCTTGCAAATGAAGGGGTGCATGCTCAACCGAAGGCGGCAAGTTACTGGTGATACTCTGTATTGCCAGAGATTCCAAAGATTGATTGCTCAGCTCAGCAATCCTCACTAATTTTTGGAAGACCGGCTCTGGTAGTTCTAACGTTAGTCGGTACGTCGCCATCTTTGACCTCAAGTAGCCAGAAGATTTTCTGCTCCTAGTATAATATGGTTATTATATCGAGTCCGGTTAATTGCTAATAAATCCCGTAGGGGCAGCCCCTACTATTGAGATTTACCCCTATCAACCATCCACATACTGCTGCCACATTTGCCGATAGGCTGATTCCATATCCCTGGTAAACTGTGCGGAATTCCACAGGGGAGAACTGTGGCGAGACTGGCGCAATCTCCAGGCTATATCTTGCCGTAGTTCTGGAGATTTGCCCAGACGGATACCCCATTCCACATATTCCTCATCGGTCCAAGCAATTCCCTCAGTCACCCCCACATTCATCATCATAGTATAGCTATTGCGGGCGGCAAATTGCTCCCCTACCCTGGTGACAATGGGAATACCCATCCAGAGAGTTTCTAGAGTTGTGGTGGCGCCGTTGTAGGGATAGGTATCCAATACCACATCGGCAATACTTAGGTTAGCTCGATGGAGATTTTCAGAGCTGACTTTTGGTAAAAAGCGCAGGCGTTCTGCCTCTACTCCCACTTCGGCGGCCAGGTTTTCAAAGAAAACTTTTACTCCCTCTGTATCTGCCATGCTTTTGACGACAAAATAGCTATCGGGAACTGCTTTGATAATTTGCATTTGCAAGCGCGCATTATGGGGATTGCGCTTATAGCCAGTTTGCGCGCTGAAATACACTACCGCATCATCGGGAATGCCTAAATCATCCCGTCGCACATTGGGGACACCTACCTCAAACCCATCCACCGCAATATATGTTTGCGGCAACCGCCAAATTTTGGCATTATAATAATCTTGGGCATTTTCTGGCAGCACGTATTTATCAGCAATAAAATAGTCAACCGCAGGTAAACCGGAGGCATCAGACCCCAACCAAGTCACTTGAATGGGAGCCGGTTTTAAAGCTAAAATAGGAGAAATCATCCGGTGGGTAATGCTGTCTAAATCTACTAGGATATCAATCTCGTCCTCGCCAATGTATTCGGCAATCTTCTTGATGCTATCATCAGCGCAATCAGAAAATTTAGATATTTCGGCAAAACTCGCCTGCATATCATCATAGATGCGCTGGAGGGAGTAGGTGTAGATGGCAAAATTTTCGGCATCGTGATATTGCATCACCCACCGTGACAGCCATCCCACGGAATGCCGGTAAAAACAACTGGATATATAGCCGATGCGCAGAACTTTATTACTTACTTCTCTGCTTACCGCTTCTTCCCGGTTCAGCTTCCCATCCGCATCTAAGTAATTTTTGACTTTATTTTGGTAAACCTGTGCAAATTGATTCTTAAATTGATGGTCATTTTGCGGACGATCGCCGAAATAAGGGAGATAACCCAGCGTCACCATTGAATAAGCGAATACATCTTCAGCGATATGAGCGCCAGAGTCAGTTACATATGTCAGCAATTTTTCATATTCTTGCGCCAATTCATAAGCACGCTCCCAAGCAAACCCTGTTTCTAGCAAGCTGGTAATTGCCAAATGGTAGGCGATGATTTTCGCTTCCACCGTGTTATCTGCAAAGCTCAGCAGCTTGATGGCGGCATCTGCACTGGCAGCCGGATTATCAACTTCTCGACAGAAACGAGCTATATTGCCCAGAAAAAATCGATTTTCTGGTGCCACTTTTAACCCAATTTTCGTAAACTCAATAACTTGCTCTTTCGATACCGAACGCTTCTCGATAAAATCGGCAATTTGGTGGGATAAAAATTCTGCCAGCCATACCCCATCGACACCAGCAGCAATACAAGCATCAGCCAGCTTTACAGCCATAGGATATTCTGCTGCTACCTGCATAATTGCCCGCCAGCATTCCTGCATCTCGTCAGCACCAAACCGAGCTACCCCATCTGGTGCTACTATTTCACTAAGTTGGGAAAGCAATTCCTCGGTTTCTGGGAATTTCGCTAACTTTTTCTCTAACTTAATTGTCTGTACCAAATTTTGCCAATTGTCTGGCTCCATTTCCCCCATTTGCTGCCGAATTAACCAAGCGGCTTGCCAGTTGGGAATTGCTTCCTGCCTTTCGGCTTCTGCCGCCAATACTTCCCATAGCTCTTGGCTCCAGACGGCTACTTGCTCTGGCTCACCTTGGGCGATGATAAAAGACCAAGCGGTTAAGGCTTCTGCAGCCGATTCTTGCAGTAGCAGCATCAGTCCCAAATACCAGTAATTTTCCACTTGGTCAGGATTTGCGGCTACAGCTTCCTCGTATAATGCCGCCGCTGCTGCATAATCTCCCTGCATCCAATATTGATATGCTTCTTTTGCCCTTTCATTTGTCATTGTTATTATTTCCGAAAGTCACTTTTGTTGGTAGTTGCACTTAAGTACCTTCGAGATACCGCTGCCACATCTGTTCGTAGGCATTTTCCATCTCCCGGGCAAATTGTTTGCCATTCCACAGGGGAGCTGTTTTCCTGGCGAGTTGCAGTTTCCACGATATCTCCTGTCGCAGTTTTGCATCTTTACCCAAGCGCACTCCCCATTCTACATATTCGTCGTCACTCCAAGCAATCCCCTCGGTTACTCCAGCGTTGACCATCATGGTGTAGCTGTTGCGGGCGGCAAATTGCTCTCCTACTCTGGTGACAATGGGAATTCCCATCCACAAGGTTTCTAGGGTGGTAGTGGCGCCGTTGTAGGGATAAGTATCTAGTACCACATCGGCGATGCCTAAATCGGCCCGGTGTGTGGCTTCTGCACCGACTTGGGGTAAAAAACGCAAGCGGCTGATATCTACTCCTTCTGCTTCTGCAATTTGGGTAAAAAAGGTTTCTACTGCTCCTTTATCGGAGATGCCTTTGATTAAAAAGTAGCTATTGGGCACCTCTTTGATAATTTTCATCTGGAGTTTGGCGGTATCTGGGTGGCGTTTGTAGCCTCGCTGACCGCTAAAATAGACTACTGCATCGGTGGGTATTTCTAGCCGATCGCGCCGCAACGTGGGTACTCCTACTTCAAATCCATCCACGGCGATGTAGGTTTGGGGCAAACGCCAGATTTTTTCCGTGTAATAATCTTGCGCCGATTCCGGTAACACGTAAGGGTCGGCTATATAGTAATCAATACTAGGCAAACCTGAAGCATCCCAACCTAACCAAGTCACCTGCACTGGTGCTGGTTTCAGGGCCATCACTTCACAGGTGGTATCTAGGGTGATGCTATCTACGTCGATCGCGATATCAATTTCATCCGCCGCAATGCGATCGGCTATTTCCTCCACATTCCTGGTTAAGGGACGCGGGTGAGTTACCCGAGATGCGTACCATTCTTGTACTGGGTCGTTTGGCTTGTAGTTAATAAAATAGCCGTAAATCTCAAATTGAGAGCGATCGTGATGCTCCAGCAACCATCGCGCCAGCCATCCTACCGAATGTCTCCTCAGACAATGAGACACATATCCTATTTTTAGCTTTTTCTGACTTGGCGCAATTTTTTTCCGTTCTAAAGCACTGGTGCGATATTGCTCTACCCGGTCATTAAATTGATTTTGAATCTTAGTTTGGCACCACTGGGACACCAACACCTGCATCTGTCTGTTGTGTTTGGCCGAGTCTTGCACATAAGGGAAAAAATATGCTACACTTAATCCTCTGGTGACTGCTGCATAATTAATGCTATCTAATGTTTCTGGCAAATTATATAATAATTTCTTTTGCTCTTCAAAAGCCAACCACACCTGGTCCCAATAGCCACCCGCCCCCAATAAACGACGCAGTAACAAGTGATTGGCAAATAGTTGAGCCGCTACATTATCTGCCAGAGCGGCACATGACTTAGCCGCTTCTATTCCTTTATCATACTCTTCAGCATTTTGATAAAAAGTAGCCAAATGCCGCCAAACTTCGGCTTGATTTTCCCGGTTAATCTCTAAGCTCAAACATAGCTCCGCCAGATGCACCGCTCCTAGGGGTTCATGCAGGGTATGATTTAGCTCGATCGCCGCCACCAACAAAACCGATAGCAGCAAATCTGACAAATGCCGCAGATGGGAACAGCATACTGATGCCAATTCTAATGCTTTTGGATGTAAAGGCACTGCCTTTAGCACCTGTTCCAATAGCGCTAATAATAAATGGGAGTCTATCTCTTGATGCTCCCGAATTAGTTCTACAACTCCCCAATCAGCCAGCTCGTCTCCTGTAAACTCTTCCAACTCTATAGCTAAGAGAGATAAATACAATAAATTATCCACGTCACCAGGCTGTAGCTCCCGAATATGCTGGCGAATCAACCAAGTCACTTTATAGTCGTCTAAATCTTGCCGCCGCTGCGCTTCCGCCTCTAAAACCTCCACCAGCTCTGCCGTCCACAACTCCACCTCCTCCGGATCCCCCTCCATCATTGCTGCCAGCCAGGTGGTGTGCGCTTCCGTTTCTTGTCCTTGTAATAGCAACAGTAAACCCAAATTCCAGTAATAAGATTTCACATCCGGTGTCGCGGCAATAGCTTCCTCGTACAAACTAGCCGCCTCGGAGTATCTATCTTTGCACATTAATTCATATGCTTGCTTTGACCGAGACATCGAGCTATAACTGAACGACATAATCAAATACAATCAGACATAATGATGGCAGAGAATAGTCAAATATTATCCCATAAAATTGAGAGCTTTAGTTGAGTAACATCATTACTACAACTAAAGCTCTCTTGCGGATATTATTCAGGTCGAAATCAAATTAGTTGCCCAACTGGGTTGCATCAGCAGTGGGAGCCAAGTTAGTCACGACGAAAACGGTAGTGGCTGTAGCTTGTGGACCATCATTTGGATTTGGGGCTTTGATTTCCCAGAGTTTTGCTTGGGTGGCCGCTTCAGTAACGCCACCAGAAGTTACATCCGTCGTGTAGGTATATCCGCCGTAAGATTTCAACGCTTTCTTAATGGTGATCCCACGATGGAGGGCTACAGAAGACGCGCCCGCGGCGCCGGTTGCAATTTCATAGCGGTAGTTAGTAGTTTGGGTGGCAATACCCATTCCTAGTTCACCGATCGAGCTGGTGAATGCTTGTCTGTCTAAGTGGAAAGCTTGTTGCGCGCGGTTGAGGGCACCGATGTTATTTCTGGCTTCCACCTGTTTGCCTTTGTTGGCTTGGCTGAGGAGGGAGGGCAACGCAACAGCGGCCAGAATACCGATGATAATCACCACCACCAACAGTTCAATCAGGGTGAAACCCCCTTCTCTCTTTTTCTCGTTCAGGTGTTGCAGGAACTTGACTTTTAATTCGGTTTTCATTTGAGAGGTCTCCTTGAGGTCTGGGATGCTTGCTTTTTATCTGCTGAGACTAACTTACCCACTTCCCTACCCTTTCATATCACCCCACCATCAAAAAATTTTTCTTTCTCAAGCCGAAAGCTCCAAAAGCAGGTACAGATAGCTTTCCAGCTTCACCAACAGTTCCCGCACCACCTGCTCTGCTCTCGCCTCATCCATCTCTTCCAAGCTCACCGGGTCCAATGGTGCGATTTCCCCCCACCGCCTGACTATGGCCATTACTGGCTGGGGTCCATCCCACAGGGGCAGCAGGCAGGCTCCGACTCTACTATCTATATATACCGGATGGGGGGTTACATCTTTGATGTACTTGCTGATTTCCCAGGCAGCGCGGCTAGCGATACAGTCTATCAGGTCCGCTTTGACTTGGGAGTTTTGTAGCTGAGGGTGTAACTGCACTGTGGCCCGTCGCCAATCTGCCTCGGTCCAGTCCGCCACCGCCACTCTAGGCCGGTCCCCTTGGTGATGACCACACCAAAAATCCAACAACCGGTGACGCCGCTCTAACAATTCAAAGATACGCAGTTGCTGCTCAAGAGAAATTTCCCCTAAGCTGATTCCGAATACAGGGGGCAGGTTATCTGGGTCTTGGAATAGGTCCCGCAGTTCCCAGCAACGCCAGTTTACCATACTGACAAACTCTAGGTCCGCTGCCTTCAATGCGGCGAACATCTCAGGGATACTGTAGCCTTTGTCTCCCTGTAATAAATAATTAGCTAAAACCCACTCATCTCGTCCAGAATGTTTGACATCCCAAGTTCTGGCTTTCAAAAATATGCTGTCATTCACCGCCTGCATAAAATCGCGGCATATTTCTAGTTCTGTTTCCCCAGGATTATCTTCCATTAAACCCATGAATTTAAATAGCTCTTGTGCCCTGTAAAATGTATAGCGCTGAGATGAGCTATGTAAGTTGGTGCGAATGATACCATCTGATTTTAATACAGATTTAAATGATTGTAATCCTCTATGAATATCTGGAATTAAGTATAATACTTCATCACAGTTAATATAATCAAATTGAAATCCTAAGTCGGCGATATCGTCAATTGATATGGCATAAAATTCCGCATTTTCAAAGCCGTGATAGGCTAATCGTTGCCGAGCCAAATCTACAGAAACATCGGAGATATCGATACCGATGATTTTGGCGCCGGGATTGGCTTCGGCTAATGCCAGTGCCTTATGACCGCTGCCACATCCAGCATCTAAAATCCATTTGCCTTGGGTATCGGCTACTTTTTGATTTCTCCGGTAGTAAGCCGTGACCAAATTGTGAAAATATAGCAAATTTAAGTCACCTTTGGGCGATGTCTGGAGGGGTACTCGCGGATAGGGACCGGTGTCAAATTGCTGGCGAATTTTTTCTAGGGATTCAGATGGTTGGGCATTCATGGCTTGGTTCCTGCTCTGGGGGGATTTATGTTAATCAGGTCAATTATCGTCTCTTGCCAAAAGCACGTAGAGAAATGTCTCCAGCTTTTGCAATAGTTCTATTACTTCCGATGATGCCTGTTCCTCAGACACTGGCTCTAGGGTGGCTGGGTTGACTGGACTTATTTGTAACCAGCGTTTCACCAAAGCCCGCACTGACTGGGGTTCGTCCCACAGGGGCAGCAAGCAAGGGGCAATACTGCTATCTATCAAAATGGGAGTAATCGTGGGAACTTGCAAATAACGGCTGATTTCAAATGGGGTATGGTGAGTAATACAATCTATAAGGTATTCTTTCACCTGAAGGGTTTTTAGCTGAGGATGCAGCTCTACTAATGCGTTGTGCCAATCTCTCTCACTCCAGTCAGATAATGGCACAAATGGCTGACTTTGGTTGGTATGACCACACCAAAAGTCCATTAAACGGTGAACGGGATGAAGTAGTTCAAATACGTGCAGCCGCTCTTCTACAGAAAGCTCTGGCAAGCTGATGGCGAGAAAGGCTGGCAGGTTATCTGGGTCTTTGAATAAGTCGAGTAATTCCCATTCCCGCCAGTTGACCATGCTAATAAACTCTAATTGCGCCTCTCGCAATAACTCAAACATTTCTGGGACTGTGTAGCCTTTATCTCCGGTGAGTAGATAATTGAGGAGAATCGGCTCGGCATCTGTTTCCCACTCGGCATCCCAGGTGATACGCTTAAGCCATACTTGATTTTTTAATGCGGTCATGCTTTGGCGGACTGATTCTATTTTGGCTTCTTGTGTGAGATTGTCCGCTGCAAACCCTAAACCCATTTCCTGAAAAACTTTCTGGGCTTGAAATACGGGAAAACGCTGCCAGTGGTGATGGAGATTGGTTCTAATTATGCCTTCTGGGTTTAAAACTGTTCTTAACCCCTGTAGTCCTGTAGCTGGATCTGGCAGCAGGTAAAGGACTTCATCGGCGTTGATGTAGTCGAACTGCCAGCCTAGTTGGGGTAAATCCTCAATTGATATGGCGTGGAATTCGGCGTTGTGGATGTTGTGGTATTTGAGGCGCTCTCTCGCTAGATTGACTGATGTTTCTGAGAGGTCAATACCAACTATTTTGGCGCCGGGATTGGCCAAGGCTAATACTAAAGATGCGTAACCAGTGCCGCATCCAGCGTCTAGGATGATTTTGCCTTCGGTGGTGGGTATTTTTTGATTTCTGAGATAGTAAGGGGTGATGAGGTTGTGAATAAAAAGTAAGTTGGCGTCGTCTTTGGGGGATTCTTCTAGGGGGTTGCGGGGGTAGGGTGCGGTGTCAAACTGCTGACGAATTTTCGCGAGTAAGTCTGATTCTGGGTTGTTCATCAGGCATGGATGATAATAATTAATTTCAGTTGGCGGGGTTGGGGGCGGGTACGGGTACGGGGTTACTGGGGGCGGAATTGAAGTTGCCATCTCCGGGGAGAATGCCGGGAGTCAGGGGGTTACTAGGGGCGGGATTGAAGTTGCCATCTCCGGGGATGGTGCCTGGGGGTGGGGTTTGGGATTCGTTGGTGGTGGGGTTGGTGGCGAGGGCGACGCGGGAGCCGCCGACTTCCCGGAGTTTGTCAAGGACCTGGAGTACGTCGTTGTATCGGGCGTCTTTGTCGGCGTACAAGACTATCATATTAGCAAGGCGGGGGTAGCGCTGCAATACTCCGGCGATTTCGCTGAGTTTGACGAGTACGGGGGCTTGTTCTATATAAAGGAAGATGCGGCCAAAGCTGTCCACTCGGACTATCCACATGTCGCGGACTTGGGGTGCGCCGGTGCTGGCTTGGGGGAGGGATACGTCGATGACGGGTTGGCGGGTGAGTTGGAGGGCGGCGAGGATAAAGAAGGTGAGAATACAGAATATGACATCAATTAGGGGGATGAGTTCGATTCTGGCTTCTTCAGCGGGGAGGTCTTGGTTGATTTTCATGGAGGTTTGAGGGGGTAGAACTTTGGGTATGAGAAGAGAATCTGATCCACGCGGGAACGCCCCCAGGGCCAGGGCATCTTCAATTCTCTTCACCATCAGGTTCGACTTTGCCATCTGGGTGGGGTACGCCAGCCGCACGCCGCAGTAGTAGATAGCCATCATCGATTGCCGATCGATTAGATTTCTGTCACCCCAGCCCGATCGCCTCCGGCTGGCTCCGCGAGCGATCGGCTTTTGGGGAATTATAGCAGTTATCAGAGCGATCGGGACATCACACCAGGAAACTCAATCAATGCTTCCAGCTCCCACCTCAAATCGAGTAGAATCGTTTTCCTAGAGTTGAGCGGTCTCGCCATCTGTCACCCCCAAGCAAGCCGCCAAAATCTTCAGACTCCATTAGTCAACTCTCAGAAGATGGGAATCAGAGGTAAAAACCAAAGCCATCATAGCACCTGGTGGCCAAAGGCCGGATGCTCTTCCTTGGAAAACTTGCAAAAGCAGCAGGGCAATCCTCAGCCGTTGTCACTATTTGCGATCGGCGATTCTCCACTGATTCCCAGGGGGAGGCTTTGATCCGATAAGTTGAATTCTTACATTATTGCCTGCTCAACAGATGGTTGTCAATAAAATTTGTCTAGTTTGGATAAATTCATTTAATCTCATCAAAGATGATAATATAACCCGTATTTATACCAGTTTATCCCACTGCCTGCCCACGCGATCGCTCAGTGTGTAAAGGACAAGTCCTGCCCCAGTCCTGATGATAACTGTGCAATTGATTTGCCCCCAGTATTTCTCATATTGCACATCAGTAATATTCTAAAAAAAGTGCCAGTTGACGGTTAGGGATGTCCTCCCGTGTATGATGGGATAGAAGTGCGGTTTCATCAAAGTAGAGGAAGATGGCCAAATTTGAACTGTACGCCGACAACGCAGGCGAGTATCGCTGGCGCCTCCGCGCCAACAACCACCAAATTATCGCCGTTTCCGGGCAAGGATATAGCAAAAAATCCGATTGTCTCCACGGAATCTATCTTATCGGACAGTTATCCCCCGACGCCGCCGTTACCGACTTAACCAAACCCGGAGAACCCGTCTCCCTCACCCCCGAAACCCCAAAAGCAGAACCCCCAGGAGCTTTAGTCAAGGTTGCTCATGGTATCGTTTTTGCCGATATGCCACATCAGGACTTTGAGCTACCCGTATATCTGCTATAAGGCGATTTTCGCCTATGATAAAGATATCGGCCAACCAACAAGTTAAAACTATGAGTAAATCTGCCCCAACTAGAAAAAGAGAACGAGTCCAAGGAATCACCCGCATTGCCGTCAGTGGCTATAAATCTCTCTATGAAGAATGTAGCATAGAAGTGCGGCCCCTGACTATCCTTGCTGGTGTCAACAGCTCTGGTAAATCCAGCATCATGCAGCCATTGCTCTTACTCAAACAAACCCTAGAAGCTACCTATGACCCCGGTCCTTTACTCCTAGACGGTCCCCACGTAAGATTTACCTTAACCGAACAATTATTTTCTCATATTTCGCCCAAAATAGACAGGAATAATTTAATTTTTAAAATTAAATTATCTGATGAACGAGAACTAATTAATAAAATTACAAAAAATCTAAATAAAATAGAAATTTCACAAACAGAATACGCAATATTAGGAGAATATTTAATTTTAAAAACTCAGATAACACCTGAAGAATTAGAACAAATTTTAAGCCAAATCAGAAAAAATGGGTTAACAATGATACCGGACGATTCTGAATTGTGGAGAATTGTCAAGTTAATGCCCATAAAGAATAGATGTTTTGTCGATTTAGGTTTTTTGTTATTACAATCATTTATGCCACAAAATTGGATAAATTTAATAAATCTAGCAGAACCATTCAAAAAATCGATTCTGCAGCTAATTCACGTGCCGGGATTGAGAGGAAATCCAGAACGCACCTATAAAACCACAGCAGTTGAAGGGGAATTTCCCGGCACGTTTGAAAATTATGTAGCCAGTATTGTCAATTACTGGAAAGAAAAAAAAGACCCGCGACTGGCGAAACTGGGAAGTATGCTGGCAACTCTCGGACTCACATGGAAAGTCGATGCCAAACAGATTGACGATACCCAAGTAGAACTCCTGGTAGGACGCTTACCTCGGAGCAGCAAAGGTGGTGCAAGGGATATGGTCAGTATTGCTGATGTTGGTTTCGGCGTTTCTCAGGTTTTACCGGTCTTAGTTGCCCTGCTCGTAGCAGAACCGGGACAATTAGTGTATCTGGAACAGCCGGAAATTCACCTCCATCCCAAAGCGCAAGCAGCGTTAGCGGAGATATTAGCTGAGGCGGCAAACCGGGAAGTGCGTGTGGTAGTGGAAACTCACAGTGACTTGCTACTCAGACGGGTTCAATCATTAGTAGCTGAGGGGACAATCTCCCCAGAAAAAGTCAAGTTGCACTGGTTTGAAAGGCAAGAGAATGGCATGACTGTAGTCAAAAGCGCCGACTTAGATGAGGCTGGTGCTTTTGGTGAATGGCCCGCCGATTTTGCGGATGTGGCTATTGCAGAAGAAAGCCGCTATCTAGATGCGGCAGAGTCTCGGCTCGCGGAAAAATTTCATGCCAGCTAAAAAAGTTTCCTCGCGTTTAGTGATTGATGCTTCAGTGGCCCGCGCTGCTGGGGATAAGGATGCCAAACATGAGAAATCTAAAAGCTGCCGAGATTTCTTACGGCAAGTAATGGCTATTTCTTATCAAATAGTGATGACGCCGGAGCTGAAAGCCGAGTGGGATAAACATAAATCAGTATTTGCCCAGCGATGGCTGGCTTCAATGGTGGCGAAAAAAAAGCTGGCATATTATGGAGAAATTCCCCAGCAGGAGGAATTATGGCAAAAAATTGTGATGGCAATTGATGGGGAAAAAGACCGCAAGGCAATGGAGAAAGATTTTCTGTTATTGACCGCTGCCTTGGCGACAGATAAAACGGTGATTTCTCTGGATGAGAAAGTCAGGAAAATGTTTGACCAAGCAGCAGAGCAGGTGGGAGAATTGACGGCAATTGTCTGGGTAAATCCAACTCAGGAGACAGAGCAGGCAATTGATTGGCTGGAAAATGGTGCGAAACCGGATAAAGAAAGGCGGTTGGGATTTAGGGAATAGCCCTGTTGCCAATTTTAGGGGAATTGGACCGGGGTATTGCCGGTTTTTTCTCGCGGGAGTTGGGGGATTTTGCCTATGGTTATTCGGGCCGATCGGGGTTGAGGGGTTGTGGGTTCATGGTCGGCAAAATCCGATCGCAGAAAAACAATGTCCCCGCTGTGACGCAGAGGGGAACTGCCAACAGGTTTAATACCGGTAGGCTAATTAAAGTTAAACACACTAAGGCAAAAGTGCCGCTGGCGGGAAAGCAGCGAAAGACAAGTCCCAATTTGGTGCGAAATTTGAGGCGGCGGCGTTCTAGCGGGCCGTCGATAAAATCTAGACATACCAGGGTTGCAGCTACGGCGACACCGCCGATACTGGCAATAGCAGTACCGATGAGGGGGAGCAAAAAGTTGACTAGGAGTAATAGTAAGCCAATTCCAAGGGCGAACGCCAGTTTTTTCACTTCAAACATGAGGGCTCGCCAAATATCCACCAACATGGCGGCGAAACCGGTCGCTGGGGTGGGGAGTTGACCTGTGCGCAGTTCCTCAATTCTTTCTGAAAGTTTGCCGTACCAAGGGGCTCCCAATATGGTCCCGAATTGCACCAACAGCAAGCCGATCGCCACCAGCAACCCTCCCACGAGGACCACACGCAGCAACCAACCCAGTACCACCGCCGTAATGCTCAGATAGCTTAACCAGGCGGGTAAATTCGCCAGGAGGTTTTGGATCCACTGGCGCAAACCGATCACCACCGCTTCGATTTTGGCTAAACCGGGGAGAAGCAGTCCCAGATAAAGAGCGATACCCGTCACAGCATTTACCAGTACGGGCACCCACACATAGGTCAATAGGTCAGGCGATCGACGCCATAAAGCCAAGGCCCGCAGGGGATAAGTCGCTCCCGCCACCAGACCAAAACCGCCGATCGCCTCCTTGAGGGGGGATATAGGTTGGGAATTTGCCTTTTCTGCCATTCAAATTTCAATCCCCGAAAGGGATTCACTCAGTCCCAAACAGGAGCCATAGCTCCAGATTCTACCACACTCCCACAGTTCTAATCACACCCCAAGTGCTTGCCCCACGCCAAAAGCCAAAAAAAAACGCCCACGAAAGGGGCGTTGCCATCAGGGTGCATCTACTGAAAATCAATATAACCCATGAGGGGTCAAACCCCCCACTAAATTTACAAAAATTTACATAATGCTCCAGATGACCCCCGAAACCGGGCTGCATACCATAAAATTTATCAAATGTCAACAATATGTCCAGACCAGCCCCTAATCAAGACCCCATGATTGAGTCCATTTTCTAGAGAATGCAGTTATGGGCATAGTTGGAGACCCAGATTTTGGGAATTATGATTATTCAATGAATCCCCATTCCATTTAATGGATATAAAATTTTTATAAATTCACTCATGTGAGGTTTTTTCGGAAAATAACTTAAAACCAGCAGATCACATCATTAAATTGATTTTTTTAGCACCAATAATTAATGAATTTACCAAATTCTTATAATTTTCTTATTGGGACAGAATAACTACCAATTAACCCAAATAATTATCTCCCAATAAAAGCGCCAGCACACAGAAAGTAGGAGATTTTTTCACCAACAGAATTAACCCCACAAGCCAGAGATTTTGGTAAATCACCAAATTGCCAATATTCGTCAGCCGATACTCCCAGTCCCCCTAGTGGCCCCAGAAGAAAGAAATCTCCCGCCAGATCAATCTAGCCATCTATCACCATCGCCGCGCCCAGAGAGAGTCAGCACCCCTTTCACCAGTAGTCCTGCCCAGGAGTAGAGGAGAAAACTCCCCCCACCAGGAGCTTTGCCCGAACCTCCCCCCATTTCGGCAAGCCGCACTTGGTAAAGGTGGCATCAGCACAAGAGTTTTGCTATGCTAAAGTTCAAACCACGAGAATGGTAACGGGTTATCAACCCCAAGCCACCACCAGTGGCCAATGTGACAAGATAACATATAACCCGTTTCCGCCCAGAGGAGGGGGCGCCCAGGGGTAAGCAAATGAGAGGAGGCCAGAATGGGGAAAATGGGAATCCGGAGGCTGTAGCGCGGGCATCCCTGCCTGCATCTTCTCCAGTGATGTGTTTTCACCCTTGCCCCAGACTCAAGCCAGAATCAGCAGCGAGTCTCGGCTGAGGTACAACCAGGAAAACAGAGGAAAAATCATTCTTCCTCCGCGAAACCAAAAAGAGATTGTACCAGAGACATTGCTGCCGATCGCCAGTCCTGAATGTAGAGTCTTAAGCGCCATAAGTGTCGGTAATGGGGATACGCCATGTTTGAACGCTTCACAGAAAAAGCAATAAAAGTGATCATGCTGGCCCAGGAAGAAGCCCGCCGCCTGGGACATAACTTTGTCGGGACAGAGCAAATTCTACTCGGTCTCATTGGCGAAGGCACCGGCGTCGCCGCCAAAGTCCTCAAATCAATGGGAGTCAACCTAAAAGACGCCCGAATCGAAGTAGAAAAAATCATCGGGCGGGGTTCCGGCTTCGTGGCAGTAGAAATTCCGTTTACGCCCCGGGCGAAGCGGGTTTTAGAACTGTCCCTAGAAGAAGCGCGCCAGTTGGGACACAACTACATCGGCACAGAACACCTGCTGCTGGGTTTAATCCGGGAAGGGGAAGGAGTGGCGGCAAGAGTCCTGGAAAACCTAGGCGTTGACCTGTCCAAGGTGCGCACCCAGGTGATTCGGATGCTGGGAGAAACCGCAGAGGTGACAGCCGGTGCCAGTAACGCTCGCAACAAAACCCCGACCCTGGACGAGTTTGGCTCCAACCTCACCCAAATGGCTGCAGAAGGGAAGCTCGACCCAGTGGTGGGAAGGCAGAAAGAAATCGAACGGGTCATCCAGATTCTGGGACGACGGACGAAAAACAACCCAGTGCTGATTGGAGAACCCGGGGTGGGGAAAACAGCCATTGCCGAAGGACTGGCCCAGCGCATCGCCAACAACGACGTGCCGGACATCCTAGAGGATAAGCGTGTCGTCACCCTCGATATCGGCTTGCTGGTAGCGGGCACCAAGTATCGCGGGGAATTTGAAGAGCGCCTGAAGAAAATTATGGATGAAATCCGCTCAGCGCGGAATGTCATCCTAGTGATTGACGAGGTGCATACCCTGATTGGTGCAGGTGCAGCCGAAGGGGCGATCGACGCCGCCAATATTCTCAAACCGGCTTTGGCACGGGGAGAACTGCAGTGCATCGGCGCCACCACCCTTGATGAGTACCGCAAACATATCGAGCGGGACGCGGCTCTAGAGCGGCGCTTCCAGCCAGTGATGGTGGGAGAACCCTCGGTGATAGAGACGATCGAAATCCTGTTTGGCTTGCGCGATCGCTACGAGCAACACCACAAACTGAAAATCTCAGACGAGGCCCTGGAAGCCGCCGCCAAGCTCTCCGACCGGTACATATCCGATCGCTACTTGCCCGACAAAGCCATCGACCTCATCGACGAAGCAGGCTCCCGGGTACGCCTGATCAACTCCCAACTGCCTCCAGCCGCCAAAGAACTGGACAAAGAACTGCGGCAAGTGCTGAAAGATAAAGACGAAGCCGTGCGCGCCCAAGACTTCGATCGAGCCGGAGAACTGCGCGATCGGGAAATGGAAATCAAACAAGAAATCCGCGCCATTTCCCAGAGCAAAAAAACCGAAACCAAGACCACAGACGACGCATCTCCCGTAGTCACCGAAGAGGATATCGCCCAAATCGTCGCCAGTTGGACCGGCGTGCCGGTAAACAAACTGACCGAATCCGAATCCGAAAAGCTGCTGCACATGGAAGACACCCTGCACCAGCGGATTATCGGCCAGGAAGAAGCAGTCAAAGCCGTATCCCGTGCCATTCGACGGGCTCGCGTTGGCTTAAAGAACCCCAACCGACCGATCGCCTCCTTCATCTTCTCCGGGCCAACCGGCGTAGGCAAAACCGAGCTAACCAAAGCCCTGGCGTCGTACTTCTTCGGCTCAGAAGACGCCATGATCCGCCTCGATATGTCGGAATACATGGAACGCCACACAGTTTCCAAACTGATTGGCTCACCTCCTGGTTATGTAGGCTACAACGAAGGGGGACAGCTCACCGAAGCCGTCCGCCGTCGGCCATACACCGTGGTGCTATTCGATGAAATCGAAAAAGCCCACCCCGATGTATTTAACATGCTCCTGCAAATCCTCGAAGACGGACGCCTCACCGATGCCAAAGGTCGCACGGTGGACTTCAAAAACACCCTGCTGATTATGACCTCCAACATCGGCTCCAAGGTGATTGAAAAAGGCGGCGGCGGCTTAGGATTTGAATTCTCAGAAAACCAAGCCGATGCCCAATACAACCGCATCCGCAACTTGGTCAACGAAGAGCTGAAAAACTACTTCCGTCCCGAATTCCTCAACCGGCTTGACGAAATTATCGTCTTCCGCCAGTTGGCCAAAGAAGAGGTCAAGCAGATTGCCGATATCATGCTGCGGGATTTGTTCGGTCGCCTGACAGAACAGAATATTACTCTGGAAGTCAGCGATCGGTTCAAAGACCGCCTGCTCGAAGAAGGATACAGCCCCGCCTACGGCGCTCGTCCCTTACGCCGCGCCATCATGCGGCTGCTAGAGGACAGCTTGGCAGAGGAAATCCTCTCCGGTCGCATCAGCGATGGGGATAACGCCTTCGTCGATGTCAATGAAGAGGGCAAAGTTGTAGTTTCCTCCCAGGAAAAACGCGCCTTAGTCGCCCCAGCGGCTGAGTAACAGCCCAGACTGGGAAGCGGTACAAACCGCTTCGAGCTAAACAAACACAAAAACGGTAGAGGCAGAATTCTGGCCTCTACCGTTTTTTGTTGTAGGCCATTGATAATTGATAATTGACAATTAACAATTGTAATTATCAATTATCAATTATCAATTATCAATTATCAATTATCAATGTTCACCGCAGAAAGCTGCTAGTCAACCAGAAGACAAACAAAGTAAAGCAAGCGGCGATCGCCTCGGTGCTAATGGCAATAGCCATTTGGGGAGCCAGCCAAGCCCCGATCGGCGCACCCAAAGACAAACCAGCAATCAAGGCAATCAGAGTGATGCCAAAAGCGCGGGCAAACCGCTGGTGTTTGCGATTGAGAAAGTAAAGACACAATCCCACCCCAAACGCCAACGCTAAAGAAGGAGTGGACACCAAAGCAAAAGCGCTAAGACCCAAAAAAGAAAGAGCTGGCCACAAAAGCTCTTGAGTTTCCGGAGTATCCAGCAACTGCATCAGCCACGGGGGGGCTTCTGGTTTAGCAAGAGTGACAGTGCCTCTGTCCGGGACCACCTGGGGATTTTCCGGAAAGCGAATCCCTTCCGGCACCTTGATTTTGCCTTCCTGGCGCATACGCAACCGCTCCATCAGGATCGCATCGTAAGCCGCCTCGATATTTTCCTGGCGCTTCCGATCGCCGCTATACTCTGCCATCAGGCGGTTGCGATGAGTTTGGATTTCCTCAAAAGTCGCATTTTCAGAAACTCCCAGTTGGGTGTATGGATTTCGATCGCTCATCTGATTGATTTAACCTCTGATTTAAAACTAACATTTACAATCCTGGTGCTTCAGGCTGGAAGCCCGCCAGTAAATTTCACTCAACCCCAGCCCCCCGTCCCCTCCGGGCACTGCTAGGTCAGCGTCACCCAATGGTCCGAGCATTAGCCCACCCGCAGGTCAGCATCGCCAATAATTTCATTTTAGATTTCTCAATTCGCACATGGACAGAAACCAGGAACAAGAGCGCGAATCTTCAGATAACCCCCCTAAATTGTGGCCATAAACCCCGTTTGCCATCAATATCATGGCCAATTATGATATAATCTGCCAAGTCATTCCCGCGTCAATTGGGGCTCGACGAAGATTAATGCGGCATATGCCGCACCCCGTCCCCCCGTCTCCCCGTCCCCCCATCTCCCCCTCTCCCCGGTCGGTGAGCGAAGCCGAACCGCGTCTCCCCCTCTCATCTCGGGCCAACCCAACCAGCCCCAGGGTCCTCACTCCACATTGGTCAACGCTGCACTACCAAAAAGCCCCAACACCGAACCCCTAACGTCCCCCCCAATCCCTAGCGTCCCCGCAAGGGGAATCATAAAATTTGGATATGTTAGTCAGGGCAGCATAGACAGCCCCCGGTGGTGGTCCAATTCAGGACAGCCACCAGTGTCCCCGTCCCCCCGTCCCCCCGTCCCCCCCACCCCCCTTTTTAAGGGAGGGCAGGGGGGGATCCCGTCTCCCCGTGGCAAAGAGAAAGAAAAATTGAGTTGGTAACATGGCTCTCGTTGCGGCGATCGCCCATATGAATTGAGTTACCAGGATTCTACTCGTGGTAATGTTTTGCTCCCCTACAGGTAAAAAATATTCACCCCTTGGCGGGAGAAACTTTGCCCATGAGCTATTTGGTGGTGTTTGCAGGAGTTGTGGAAACATGAGATATCTTCTCTGTGAGAGGCGCAGTCCTCATCCCTCAATGAGGGCCAAGCCGATAAGAGCATCCTGTAGTGTAGAGGCTTCAGCCCTACCCAGGCGCAGGCATCTTGGCTGCATTCCTTATCTAGCCTGCTTATTTCTGACTAATCTAGTGGCCATCCCGAACCGCCTGGTCGGCGTAGCGATCGCCGCCACATGGGGGGACGGGGAGACGGGCGAACGGTCAGGGGAGAGGGTCCAAAGGCCCCCCAGTCCCCCCGTCCCCCTTCGACAAGCTCAGGGCGCCGCCTGGTCCCCCCATACCCCCATCCCCCCATCAGAAATCAGTCTGCAGGAGGGAGAAAATATGATGCAGATTAACTCTGTATCGGAACTGGAGGACCTGTTGCCCACAGATTGGGCCTACAGCGCCCTTCAAGGATTGGCAGAACGCTATGGTTGTCTTCTGGCATACCCCGATCGGACGTATCGGGGCAACCAAGCTCTCACCCGCTATGAGTTTGCCACCGTTGTCAACGCCTGTTTAGAGGCGATCGGCAAACAAATTGCCACTAGCACTCTAGAGTTGAATCAAGAAGACTTACAGGCGATCGAGCGACTTCAAGCCGCCTTCAATGCCACAGACGCTCCGGAGGTAGCATCCCTCAGACAACAAGTGGATGCCATCGAGGAGCGCACAGAGCTATTGAGACAAAGGCAATTTTCCCCTACCACAAAACTATTTGGGCAGGCAATTTTTGGCATTCAAGGTCGAACCGACAATGAGGCAGACTTTTTCCCCGTAGATGGCGAGAAAGACACCAAAGACCCATCTACCGAAATCAACTTAATTGCCAATATCCAGGTTAGCTTGCTCACCCAGTTGAGTGAGCGCAGCCTCTTATTGGCCGGGTTTCAGAGCGGCAGCGGTAGCACCGCCCCCCGGCTGACCAACGATACCCGCTTAGCATATGAAGGGAATACCGATCGCACCCTCATCCTCAGTGACCTAAATTACCGGAAACTCATCGGTAATCGCTTGGCCGTGATTATCGGACCGGCAGGAGTGAATATGGCCAACGTGTTTCGGGGCGCCAATCCCGTGGAAAGTGCCGGAAATGGTCCGATTTCCGCGTTTGCCCAACGCAACCCGATCGTCAACATTGGCAACGGTCAAGGGGGATTCGGGTTTGACTGGCAAATATCCCCGCGCATCAGCTTACAGGGAGTTTATGCCAGCAGCGACCCCGCCAACAGCGGTGCCGCTGGCATTTTTGGTGGCGAAGATGGGGAAACTTCCCTAGGGGTGCAGCTAACTATCACCCCCCTGGATGCTGTTGACTTAACCCTCAACTACGTCAACGCCTACTCGCCCTTTGGTCGTTTGGGCACCGGCGTGGGAGACGACCAACTCACCGTAGATTCACCCTTGCAAACCAACGGGTTTGGTGCTACGCTAGCTTGGCGAGCCACACCGGAATTTACCATTGGCTCCTGGGGTGGTTATACCAATTCTGGGATACCGGGGCAGTCCGGTGATGTGGAGACTCTCAACTGGATGGTGTTCCTCAATGTTCAAGACCTGTTCGGGCGGGGCAATGTGGGGGGAATATACGTAGGTCAGCCACCCAAAATTGTCAGCAGTAATCTGCCTATGGGCAAAAATATTCCCGATTTGTTGGCAGGAGGATTGGGGGATGAAGGCTCGCAACCGGGCAGCACTACTCATGTAGAGGTTTTTTACCGGTGGGCTGTATCCGATCGGGTCAGCTTTACTCCCGGTTTGATGATGATTTTCCAGCCCAGTCACACCCCCGATAGCGACCCGATCGCCATCGGCGTCCTCCGTACCACATTCAACTTTTGATTTTTTGTCCTTGGTCAAAAGTCCCTTGTCCGATAACCAAGGACTTTTGACAAAGGACCCAAAGGACAAAACGCTCTCGATCGTCCGTTCTGGGACTATTAACTTTTCTAACTCTTCCCCAGGTCGCGGAACCAAGCCTCCTGAGACAACCGTCATATTCACTAACCGCATTGGCCTGAATGTCAGTAATTGGATTCTATGAGTAAGGGCGAACTACATTTCGCCGACACTACTCCCCATTTCTGATCAAATGCGGCTCAATTGTAGGGTGTCACCCCTCACTTAATTCAGATAGATAACATCTAAATTTTCAATTAATACATATCCCTAGAACAATTATCGACCACTGCACCCAGAACTAAAATAGGCAGCAGAAACTAGCAAAAAAACCCGACCTTATACCACCAGATTAGAGCAACGCGGGCGAAAAATTATTGTGAGTAAATGAATAGAGCCAAGCCTGACCGCACTCGCCCATAAAACCCAGAAATGCTGCCGGAAAAATCACGCCCGTAACGCCAATATACCATGATTATTGGCCATAGATCCAGTGGATTTACAGAAGTTTCCCGCCAGAGATTTGGTTGGGGAGATTTTTCGCCACAAGAGTGCGCATCACCGGTGCGGAGGAAAACTTACCCCAAATCAGCATAGATAACGGAAAATAAGAAAAAGATAAATTCTCAGAGAAGCTATTCAGTCCCAGGAAAATTAGACGGGCAAAAAGACTGTTGCCCGGGGAACATATAGGAGATGATAATACTCTTTATACTTGTGGACATTGTGTCTTTGCCGGGAGTTATATAGTTGAGGATTGCTATATGTTGGCTCCATCCCGTAGCCCGAAAGGCGTTAGCCGTCGCGTCAGCATCGTATATTTAGGTATCATAGCCATCTTGACCAGCGCCACCCAAATAGCGCTGCCTCAAGGCGTACTCGCCCAAATTCCCGTAACTGGTGGTCGCGCCGCCGGTGATGGAGCCTTCTTTGTGCCTGACAGTGGCAATACAGTCCTTTTCGACACCAGCCCCCGCTTTCTCCGCCTAGAAACTCCCAACGGCGTCACCGTCAACTCCCGCTTTACCCCCAATGGCGGTTCCCTAAACCCCACTACCGGCGTCCCTGAAGGCGGAGAAACCGGCATTTTATCAGGCACCCTCTCCGGTCGTGCTTTTGCCGCAGATGGCACACCAGTCTTTTTCCAAGGCATAACTACCAACCTCAACTTTACCCTCAACGCCTTTGATGCCAACCGAGTTTTCCAGGGCACTCTCATCACCCCCAGCAATAGCGGCGGCGCCCCATTAGTATTTTTGCCAACCACCGGCGCCACCCTCTCAAGCAGTTCCAGTCAAAATTTTGCCGCCGTTCCCGGCTCACTCCATATCGGTCAGTTTAGCGCCAGCTTGTCTGGGGGTTTAATCGACCTCCCCTCAAATGTACAATTTGCTCGCGCCGCTACCGACAATATTTCCTTACAAGGGCAAGAATTTGCCGCCACCGCCAATACCACATTTCAACTAGAGGGTAGAGGAGATGGCGTTACCACGGTTAATCCCAGCAACAACCAGAACGGCTCCTCTGAAATCGGATTTGACACCGACAACGGCAGCACTAAATTCCGAATTGAAGGCAAAGTGGGGGGCAATTCTAGGGAAGGGACAAGCACCACTGTCACCACGACCTCTGGCGACAACACCACCGAACTGAAAATCTCTGGTAACAACTTTGAACTTGAAGGCAGCATCAACGGCCCCCTGAATTTTACCGTTAGTGGTGTTTCTCCCACAGAAGATAGCAGCTTTTCCAGCAGTGGCACTCTTCGGGGAGACACATCCTACCAGTTAAGCGGTAGCGGCAGGGGAAGCACCACTTTAGACGCCAAAAATGGCAACGTCAGTTTTTACAGCGGCCAAAGTGAAACCAATGTGAGCATTTCTGTGGGAGGTCGCACATTAAATGCCACAGGCACAGGGGAAGCTGCTTTTAACGTGAGCGTTGGCTTACCAGCCACTGGTTCTGGCAGCACCACAGGCGGCAACATCTTCAATGCCAACCCTACCCCGACCAATACGGATTTCGGTTCCGGTTTCCTCGGTGCAGGACCAGCGAGGACAACCAGCGGCGGTAACCCCCAGCTACCAAATGGGGGTCAAACCCCATCGGAAGGAAAGCCCACCGTCAACATCCCGGCGACACCCTCCAGCCCAACTCTACCAGGGGGCTTTCTGCCTAATGACCCCGAAACGCCATCGACAGAGGTTGAACCAGAACCAGTAGTGGTGACACCACCACCGGTGGTGACTCCACCGATCGCTCCCGTGCCAACGCTCCCCAATGCGCCTCTGCCAGCAGAACCGGTAGTGTCGCCAGCACCCACACCCCCTGCCGTGTTGCCGTCAACTCCTGCCACGCCTTCTCTGCCATCAGCACCCACGCCAGAGCCGGTAGCACCACCGGTAGTGGTGGCACCAGAGCCGGTAGCACCACCGGTAGTGGTGGTACCGGAGCCGGTAGCACCGCCGGTAGTAGTGGCACCGGAGCCGGTAGCACCGCCCGTAGGGGTGATACCAGAACCCGTGGCGGTGGTGCCACCACCCGCAGCCGAGGTGGTGCCCACGGAGGATCCTCTGGAGCATTTGATTGAGGAGCAAAGGTCTGCAGGGCTACTGGCTCGTTCCGCCAGCACTTTCATCAGTGCTTTCCGCCAAACACCATCGCGGCGATACGTGCCAGTAGGTCCGCGCAGTCGAGTTTTTCCCGGTTTGGGAGGCGTTAGGGAAGCCAAAAACGGAAAATAGCCACTATAATTGATTTATGATTCACAGAGGAGAAGGGAGAATTGAGGCATCGATTCTCCCTTTTTTCATCGCTATGGGAGAGATTATTGGCTAATGATGCCTGACCACTGGATTTGTTTGAGGTGTTCTCGCCGATAGGAGAAAAAGTGGTCAGGGGTTTGGTAGGTGCAGTAGGGAGCGATCGCCACCTGTTCAGGTTCGATTCCCATATGGAATAATTGCATAGCAATGGTGCGGCGCACATCCAATCGCAACCGTTCTGGCTCGGAATCTGGTAACACCGGCGGTTCGGGAAGGGATAAAGCCCATTCCAGAATGGAATTATCTTCAGAAATGCTCTTTGGTGCGATTGTGGCGCAAACTTTGGCGGCAACTTCTGTGGATACTTGGTAAACTTCCCCGGCAATTCCCGGCCCAATAGCGATGCGCATTGAGTCCAAAGAGGTTTCGGGAAATAGTTGTTGGAAGCGGGCGATCGCTTTCGGCACAATTGCCGCCGCCGTCCCCCGCCACCCCGAATGAACCGCCGCCACTTTACCGGTGACATGAGATGCAATCAACACCGGCGCACAATCTGCAGAAGCCACCCAAACCGCCTCTGCTGGTTCGTTTGCCAGTAACCCGTCAGCTTCCGGAAGTCCACCCTCCGCCTGAGTATCACCCCCTGGGTTTGCCAGTGGTTTTGCTTCCCCGGTCAGCAGGACTATGTTACCGTGTACTTGTTTTACCCGATAAACCTGGGGCGATTGGGGTGCTATGGGGTCAGACGTTGCTCGATGAGCGAGTAACACATCGGTTAATTCTAAAGGCGATCGAGGAGAAAACTGGCGCGTAAAAAACCCGTGGGGCCATTTTTCTAGGAGGCTACAGGTTAAATAAGGCAAGTCTTGCCAAGTATGCCAGTTCCAAGTGTCATTTGTCATTTGTCAAAAGTCATTTGTCCTTTGTCCTTTGTTATGTTACCAAGTGACAAGTGACAAGGGACAAGTGACTTTTGACAAGGGACAAGTGACTTTTGACAAGTGACAAGTGACCAATGACATTAAATCGCGAACGTTTACAAGCTGCCATCGAGGAAGTATCCTCATTTTTAGGCACTCACTACAACCAACAGCAGACAACCTCTTTAGTCCATATTTTTGATTCCCTCACCTCCACAAATCAAACCGCATGGGAGCTACTCGCCGATGGGGCGCCACCTAGAACCGCCGTCATCGCCGCCAGACAAACCGGTGGTAGGGGACAGTGGGGGCGCCAGTGGGTTTCTGAAATCGGGGGGCTTTACCTATCATTAATCATTACTCCCCAAACTTTGGTCAAGTTGGGGGCTGCCACCAATAGCCCCCAACTGACCATGAGTATTGCTTTAGCCCTGGCAATGTGTTTGCGCACTTACCAAGTTCCAGTGTTATTGAAGTGGCCTAACGATTTACTGTTGGAAAATCGTAAATTAGGTGGTATCCTAACAGAAACTCGTGTGCATCAAAGCCAAATCTCTAAAGCAGTTGTGGGGGTGGGGATTAATTGGGCAAATCCTGTACCCCCCACGGGAATAAATTTGCAAACCTTTTTGGCCAGTCAAATTAACCCGCAAATCACATCCCTGGAAATGCTTGCCGCAGTGGTACTCGCGGCAATAGGATCCGGGGAAGCACTAATCCAGCGGGAAAATGATATGGCAACTTGGCTGCCATCATATCAAAACCTTCTTACCAGCATGGGGACTGCTGTCACCATTGGGGGGCGTCAGGGAGTTGTTGTGGGAGTCACCACCACTGGAGAGCTGAAAGTGCGCTTATCCCCACCCAATGGCAGCACTGCCGAATATCCCACTCCCAAAATTGTTCCAGAGGCTCTACCGGGGAAGATTCCCCCAGATGTTATGCCGGGGGAGGAAATTTGTCTCGCTCCCGGTACAATCACTTTGGGATACCAGCAGCCCCCAAATATCTTTTAGTTGGGGTTGCTCATAAGTGACGAGGTTTCACAGTTGAGTTACCCTAGTTTCTACTGAAACTTTCTCCAGGGGGTTTCGGACTGTTGCCCTGATACAAACCTTATTGAAGCGTGGATGTTGAAATGAGCCAGAAACAAAGAGGGCTGAAGTCCTCGGTCTTACCTTCCAGATTTGCCCGCACCCCTTTAAGCATCGTCTGCCAATTTTCCCTTCTGCTACAGGGATTAGGCTGGATTCCGAGTTTGGCAATTTGGAGCGGCAGCTCGGTGCAAGCACAAGAGGAAACCCCCTCTCAGGAGATGGAAGCACCAACACCGCCAGAAGTAGGAAATCAGAGCAGTTCGCCTCTTACTGAAACCGCGCCGGAAATCATCTTTGAAGTTAACCCCCAGAATGCAGCAACAGCCCCACCGGAGTTTTATCCCCCATCGATTCCTGAAAGTTCTGTACCGACACCAGCAGCTCCTCCCGTCGCCGCCGAGTGGGAGCCCACCACCCCAGAACCAGCCAGTGGCGTTGCTGTGCCTGAATACGAGGCAGCAGCTCCGGAGGTAGAGCCAGCTCCGCAGTGGGAAGCCGCAGAGCCAGCTCCCCAGACAGCCACTGCACCCCAGTGGCAGCCCCAGTCTGCGCCGGGAGAATACTACTCTCCTGTGGAAAGCTCGGAGCCAGCAGCGGCAGCATCTAGTCTTGATGCGCCTTTAGACTCTGTGAGTGCGGCGGGTGAGTCATTGACAACTAACCAAACCGAATCCGCCCGGGCAGAGGCGGGTGGCGATTGGGCTACAGCCGCACCAGCAGAATGGAGCGACCCCACGGCTACCAGTGGGGAAGTTGGGGGCTATGACTATAACAATTACTACATCGACCCTACGGAGTATGCGATCGATGTGCCGCCGTCACCTCCAGAATCTCTAACCGCCACCGCTAAAGAGGCACCCACGGCTGCCACCACAACACCCCCCACCACCGCCACGGCGCCAGATCTGGTGCCACCGCCACCGCCACCACCAGTGGTAATTCCTGGTGCCAGCGGAGGTCAGGCACAACCATCGCCCTCCCCGGCGAACCCCCGTAGGGGCGATTCGAGAATCGCCCCTACTGTCAGGGTAGATGCACCAGCCCCAAGGTATGAAGCCCCCCCAAGGTATGAGGCGGCAGCAGCACCCCAACGGTGGGTGGCGGCTGAACCTACGGTTAAGCTCGGTCCAGTGCAGGTAAGCTCCAACCAAGTCAAGTTTGATATGAACAAGCATGCGGGGATTTTGGACTACCGCAGGGCCGCACGCCAAAGAGCGGCAATGGGCCAAGGGAATACCCGGATGGTATTTCCTCTCGCGGTGCCCACGGCGATCACTTCGGTGTTTGGCTGGCGGCTTCACCCCATTTCTGGTCGTCAGCAGTTACACCAGGGTGTGGATTTCGGGGCGCCTTTGGGGACGCCAATTTTGGCGGCTTTTGCTGGGAAGGTGGCGATCGCTGACTGGTTGGGTGGCTACGGTTTGACCGTTGTCCTCAGTCACGATGAAGGCACGAAAGAAACCCTTTATGCCCATATGTCAGAGGTTTTGGTGAAAGAGGGTCAGGAGGTGGTGCAGGGTGAGCCGATCGGACTGGTGGGTAGCACCGGTTTTAGCACCGGCCCCCACCTGCACTTTGAAGTCCGCGAACTTACCCCCGACGGTTGGGTAGCGATGGATCCGGGGACTCAAATTGAGTACGCCCTCGCCGAGTTGCTGAAATCTTTACAAGTGGCCGAAGCACAGCCCACTAACACCGCCAACCCGGCGCCAACCACTCCCCAAACCGGAGCAGAGGAGCAGGGGAGCAGGGGAGCAGGGGAGCAGGGGAGCTTTGAGCTGCCGCCAGGGAATTAACCCGAAGAACCTACCCTCCTTTATGCTTTTGGGGGTGATTTTCACCACCAAGACATAAAAGAGGGTATGGAATCGAAAATATTTGGGTAATTCAAAAATTACAAAAAACCGTGTTCTGTCAAGAAATCTTCGGTTATGTCTGCCGCTGATGATGAATGTGATTCACCAAAACCAGCATAATTGAGGCGCGATTGGATAAATTTTGCCGCGTATTTACCCAAAATATCTGCTTCTATATTGACTAAACTGCCAGGACTTAAGTAATGAAGATTAGTAGTTTGAAAAGTGTGGGGAATCACTGCAGTTTTAAACCAAGTTCCAGCGGCATCACAATCAGCTACAGTTAAGCTGATGCCATTGACGGCGATACTGCCTTTGGGGACGATGAATGGTGCTATCTGCTGCTGCCATAAGGATGCAAACTCTGCGGGAGGGTTAAAGGTGATTTCCCAAGAACCGGCGGTTTGCACCAACTCCCGAAGACAGCCGATACCATCCACATGACCAGTGACGAAGTGACCGCCAATTTTGCCCCCGGCTCGCAGAGAAGTTTCTAGATTCACTGGCTTTGCCTCTTCCCCCAGGGTGGTGCGGCGGAGGGTTTCCGGGGAGGCGCTGGCGATAAACCCATTGGGCAACAGGTCCTCTACCGTTAGGCAAATTCCATCCACCGCTACACTGTCCCCGAGCTGGAGCTGAGCGACGATATCGGTGGAGAATGTGCGAGGCTGACTGGATTCGTCTAAATCTGGCAAAATTAAGGTAGGGGGAGAATTGTTCTCTTGGTGTTCGTCCTTAGTCACTGGTGGGCGTCCACCCCGCCCCCACCCTCTCCGGCTGGAGCAGATAATCTTAAACTTATAGTTGCCGATCGCACTACAACTGCCTATATCCTGAATTAGCCCAGTAAACACTATTTTTCAGTCAGCTTTGACGATATTTTACTCCTGATTGGCTATATTACCCCCAAATGGAGACGGGGAGACGGGGAGACGGGGAGACGGGGAGACGGGGAGACGGGGAGATGGGGAGATGGGGAGACGGGGAAGAGCCCACACTCCCCAGGTCCCCTGGTCGGTGAGCTAAGCTGAACCGCTGTCCCCATGTGGGAAATCAAAGAAATTGTCATTCCCGGTGGAGGGTGAGCGCCAGTAGAATAAAAATGTGATGTTCTAGTTCTGTGGGGGAGACCTATCCCCGCAATTAGCAAATATATATATCCTGTTTGTAGAAGGGCTCTGCCCGGTATCTCGGCGAGAAACCGGCCCTGAACCTTTAACCCCACTTTATTTTAATGAGGCTGAGCCGATGATTGAGATGAAAGTCGCAGGAATCGCATTGGATGCAGCAACCCGGAGTCCGATCGTACTCCTCAGAGACACTGAAGACCGGCGGGCCCTGCCGATTTATATCGGCCAAGACCAAGCCCGCTCAATCATCAGCGCCCTCGAGAATCAAAAGCCTCCCCGGCCCTTGACTCACGATTTGATGGTCAATCTGCTTGAAGAATGGCAATTGACTTTAGATCGAGTGATTATTCATTCCCTGCAAGACAACACTTTCTATGCGGTACTAACAGTGATGCACGGGGAAGTGAAAAAAGAGATGGACGCTCGTCCTTCAGATGCGATCGCCCTGGCCCTGCGCACCAACTGCCCCATCTGGGTGATGGAAGAAGTCGTAGCTGATGCCTCCATCCCCGTGGACCGCGAAGCTGACGAAGCCGAACGCCAAGCGTTTCGCGATTTCGTCTCCAATGTGCGCCCAGAAGATTTCCTGAAACGGGGACGCTTGAGCAACCAGGGGGAAAGTTAGGATCGAGATTCGAGACTTCAGAATATCTGGAGCGAAAATGAAGTACCGCCGGTTTGGCAAAACCAATCTCCATCTGTCCGCTTTTTCCCTCGGCACTATGCGCTATCTGGCATCGGAAACGGTGGCTATCGCCACCGTGCGAGAAGCCGTGGCAAAAGGCATCAACCACCTAGAAACTGCCCGAGGATACGGCAACAGCGAGCAATATTTAGGAGCCGCCCTCGCCTCCGGCTTGCCATTGCCCAGAGCGCAACTACACATTACCACCAAAATCCCGCCCCAACCCAACCAAGCCCAGATGGACCGCTGCATTGACGAATCCTTGCAGCGGCTGAACACCACCTATATCGACTGTCTCGCCATTCATGGCATCAACAAGAGCGAGCATTTGGAAATGGTACTCCAGGGGGGCAGCCTGCGGGCAATCCACCAAGCCATTGATGATGGTCGAGTCCGCAATCTTGGCTTTTCCACCCACGGCTCCCTAGAGCTAATTTTGGCAGCTATAAATACAGATTTATTCGCATTTGTTAACCTCCATTACTACTACTTTTTCCAGCGTCACGCCCCAGCAGTCGCTCTGGCGCACCAAAAAGATATGGGGGTGTTCATCATCTCCCCCGCAGACAAAGGCGGACGCCTCTACACCCCACCGCCCACTCTCCAGCAGCTTTGCCATCCCTTCTCCCCCCTACACCTCAACTACCGCTTTCTCCTGAGTGACCCCCGCATTACCACTCTCAGCGTTGGTCCAGCCAACCCCACTGAACTGGAGGAACCCTTGCAGGTAGCCGATCGGGATGACCCCTTGACTTTGGAGGAAATAGCTGCTTTCCAACGCCTAGAAACCCACGCCACTACAGCATTGGCTACAGACAAATGCAGCCAATGCTATCAATGTTTGCCCTGTCCTGAAAGCATCCAAATCCCGGAAGTGTTACGCCTGCGCAACCTGGCAGTTGCTTATGATATGACAGAATATAGTCAGTATCGCTACCGGATGTTTGAAAACGCTGGACATTGGTTTTATGGGATGAAAGCCAATAAATGCACGGAATGCGGGGATTGTTTACCCCAATGTCCCGAACAGTTGAATATCCCTAAATTGCTCCAAGATTCCCACCAAAGGCTCAATGGTGCCAGCCGTCGCCGTTTATGGGGAGATTAAAAAAAATACCTTCGCCCAAAATTGGCAAATGAGAAAAATCCCCAGTCTTTAGGGGTGGTGTTATCGGGAGCGCCCCTACAGTATGGTAAGGTATTGTAAAAATAACCTGGGTTTCTGATCCGATTGAAATTTAACCGCTCAACAGATGCTCTGAATTACAGCGGTTTCGTTGCTAAATTTGGTATGGGTTATAGCATCTATTTCATCTCTAAATCAAAATGGTTTTACCTAAATCTATACTGACAATAGAATATTTTGTTAACCAACGTGGTCTGGGTACGCTTTTATCTCTCTCTCTAATGGTAAGTGCGGTGTTAACTCCCGGTACATCTCCAGCGCAAATGCTGCCTCCGGTGGAGCCGCCTTTAGACGTGACTTTGCTGGAACCGGGAGCGGAACCGGAAGCGCAAAATGTGTTGACGATTACCAGTATTTCTCAAGCGGGGTTGACAGTTCCTAGTTTGTGGTGGCAAAGAGAGCAATTTGGGGGCAAGTTGCTGGATAATTGGTTGGCTTATCCTGGAGATGATAACAGTCCGGGACGAGTAGATTTAGTAGTCAACCGGCAAATCTGGAGTTTGTTGGATTATTTGCAAAGATATGAATTTGTCCACCATTTTGGTTTTGCTGCCCGGGATTATGGTTACAATACGCGGGTTTTCAATCGTCAAGGGATACTTTTAGCGGCTTACACCTGCGAATTTACCAATGGAGGAGAAACCGGGTTTCTCTCGAAATCTCTCTTGAGTAATCAAGATGTGTTCAAGAAACCCGGTTTCTGTGTAGTTTGGGTGGATGCGGCGGGATTCCAAGGGGTGCGCGATCGCTTTGGACAGTAATCTATAGCCCGCGTATTTCTTGCCAAAGTTTGGTGTATTGAGCGGTGATTTCTGGCGGATATTGTTGGATAAATTCGCTTTTGTCGATGATTTCTTTGGCGGGCAAAAGTGCCGCATTTTGCTGTAGTGATTCCGGTAATGTTTGCCGGTCTGTGGTGGTGAGAAGGGGGGAGGCAGCGTCAGAAATGAGGGATAAAATTGGCGCTACTTCGGGTTGCCAGCAGAAATCAATCCACTGATAGGGCAGGTTCTGGTTTGGTTCGCTACTGGTGTTTTTGGCGGCTGGGGTTGGTTGTACCCACAAGTCTGCCCAAATGGCGGTCCCGGAAGCGGGAATGACGGCTTTAATTTGGCTCTGGCGTTCCATCACCCGCAGGATATCGGTGGAAGAGCCCACGGCGAGCCAAGTATCTCCGATAATTAGGGGTTCTAGGTAGGCATCAGTGCTATAAAATTTGACTTGGCTGTGGAGTTGTTGCAGTTCGGCTTTGAGTTTAGGGATGTTGGCCAGATTTTCGGTGTTGTAGGAATGGCCGAGTTTTTTCAGGGTTAAGCCGATGACTTCTCGGGGGTGGTTGGGTAAGGATATGCGATCGCGCAGTTCTGGTCGCCAGAGGTCGCTCCAGTCTGTGGGTTCCCAACCGAGGGGTTTAAATTTATCGCGGCGGTAGGCGATCGCCGTCGTTCCCCAGCGATAAGGTGCCCCCCACACCGGCCCATCTTTGGCCAAATTCCCCTGGTCATCCCGTCTGACCAACTCTTGCCAGGGTTGCGCTAGTTGCTCCCACATCGTCAGCTTCTGTGGGTCCAAAGGCTGAATCAGCTTTTGCTCAATTGCCGCTTTTAACCAGTAATCTCCCATTGTCACCAACTGCGGGTAATTCTCTCCCGGCTGGTTCTGCTGCCATTTTTGCAGACTGGCAAACAAATCTTGCAACTGGGCCGCTGGGGCAAAATCCAAAACCACTGCTGACGGCTGTGTTTGGCGAAATTTCCGCAATAATATCGGCGGTATGGAGTTTTTTAGCAAACGCACTCTTAAAGTTGGTCGGACTCTTTGGCCGCATCCGCCTGCTAACTGACTCAGGACAATGGTGCTAGCTGCCCCAATCAAGTGCCTTCGCTTCACAAGTTCATCACTCCGTTGCTTAATCCGCAGTTCAGCCCAGATTCTGTTACAGTGTACCACCTCCAAAGGTCAAAAGGTGACAAGGGACTAGGGACTAGGGACAAGTGACAAGTGAAAAATTTGTTACTTTACTTCAAAAAACTTTACATCTCTGGGATTTATTTTGGGACTTCATCCATTTAATCACCATGTTTCTGCGGCTGATGCGGTAGCCGATCGGGATGTGATGAGCCACTATCGCCCCTGTGTTACCGAACCTAGGCCGCTCTCTGGGTGAGCAAACTCACCTGAGTCAGTACATAAATACTATGATTTGTATTTTTGCCAATACATCTTAACAAAGATAATTATATAGCAACAATTGTTAAATAATCTAGAAATAATCGGGAAAGCCGAACGATCGCTATCTACAATCTAATTGAGCCAAGGGATTAATCCCTTCATCCAACTGAGAAGGTGAGGGGTGGGGTGCGGGGAGATGGGCGAAGTACCCGCGCCGAGGAACCATTCGTTTCACCCACAGCATCCAACGCGGGTGCTTCGCCCCAACGGAGACTTCACCCCATCTCCCCCTCCCTGTCCCAGATGGGTGTTGTAAACAAAAGTAATATCGTAACTAGGAGTATTTTATGGATTCACTAGAGACAGAAGTTAAAAGTTTAGTTGGTCAAGTAGCTACTTTATATGAAATTGTAGCGCAAATCAATACAAAAATGTCTCTAATGTTAGCGGAACAAGAGTTGATTAGTTCCGCGAGAATTGAGCAGACTAAACTAGAAATCAAGGACAATCAAATTTATGGGAGAAACCGGGTAATTTTTGAGCCTTCCGAGGAGCATAAGGATGTATTGGTGGAGTCAAAATTATCGGTCAATGCCAGTGTTCAATACTTGGAAAATGAACTAACACCAGATATTCAAATCCAGAGGCTGACCGCTCAATTAACTGCTGCCTATAACCGAATTGCGGCTCTGGAAGAAAGACTGCTGGCGGCCAAAATTCACTATTAAATTCCCCGTCTCCCCATCTCCCCGTCCCCCAGCTCCCCAGTCCCAGGGAGACTTACCGACGGCGGAGCATCGATTCCACGGCGGCGAGTAATTGGCTTTGGTTCCAACCAGAGTAGAGGTGGGCAGCGATCGCGGCACCGCCAGCGCCCACACCTTCTTTAACATAGCCCTGCTCGTAGGCGCGCAATTGGGGGTATTCAGAGGCAGCAAAACTGAGATTGGTGGCGAGAAGGGGGACGGAACCCACGGACTGAGCCAGTCCTACCGTGTCACCGGTGGGGTCAGCCGCCACCCAGCGGGTGGTGCCCACCACTACCTGCTCGGGGCACCAGAATAGGTCATAGGCGCGGGATATTGCCCTAGTCAGAGCGTAAACCGCCAGCATCTGAGTCCCGCCTGCCAGCAAAACGCCGCCCTTGCGACTAGCCGAGATCGTCATTCCCGCCACCACCGGTTGCATCGGGTCTCCCACCGCCGCCACCACCAGGAGGGGGTCAGGCGGCACCCCCACCAGCTTAGCCCGCTGCAAACCCGTCTGCACCACCTCCCATTTTTGCTGGTGATTGCACTGGGGATGACTGCTATTGACTTTTCCCGCCGCCGGTATCCCCAACCCCAAACTGACGGCGAGGGCGGTTGTAGTCCCCCCGACGACGCACTCGGCCAAGATGGCATAGCTGTTACTATCCTTGGCGAGTAAATCGCCCCAGAGGAGACCGATCGCCAGTAAATGCCGCACAGTTTCCAAATCCATCGCCGCACCGGTGGTGAGACAGCGAGCCGGGATGCCTCCTAAATCTACTGTGGGCACTGTCGGCGGCTGGGGTAAACCAGCATTAAACAGGTAATGGGGGATGTGACAGCCTTCGAGTACAGCGCGGGAAATCAACACGGGGGAAGCGCCCGCCGTCAGTGGGGGTAGGGGATGGCGAGCGGGAGTCACACCACCAAGAGCCAAAAACTCGGCATCGGCGATCGCCGTGTAGCGGCGGTCCGCCGGGGTAGCACCAGCGGCAGAAATCCCCGGAATCAAAGCCGTATCCGTAAAGCCCAAGACGCAGGCGAAAACCGGGCGACAACCACGATAGCGCTCTAGCCACCGTTGTCCTGCTTCCCGCTGCGCATATACCTCAATCATTCTTCCTCAAGCAAAATTTCCACCCACTTTGGTGGCGGTGGGATGGGATTTCCCAAACGTTCCAAGAGCAGGGCTGCCACCAAATGCACTGCAAATAAGTAAATTAGATTATTCAGCAGCACCAGAATAATTACCATAATTTGAATCAGGTAAAGCTCCGGCTGCGCTAACCAACCCATTCTCAGGAAAATCCATTCTGCCAGTTCCGTCATTTGGGTAGTTAGGTAAACCCAGAGGTCTTCCCCCAGCATAATCGATAGTAACCACAGGCGGAAAAAGAAGCCGAGGGAACCGATGAGAGTGCCCATAATAATGGAAAAATTCCAGTTAGCACCACGCCGCCAGAGCCAACCGAGCAGCACTCCCAACACCCCAAAGGGAATGAGAAACAAAACGCTGCGAGTCGGCCCCATCAGCACGGATAGGAGCAAACCGGATACCACGGCTCCCATATTTGCCGCCCGATTGCCCCAGCGGAGATAGAGGAGAGCGATCGGCACCGGGAAAAAAATCCGCAGCACTGGGCCGAGAGGAAAATAGTAATTAATCAGCCAAATCAAACTAGAAGTGCTGGCCAGAAAAGCCGTTTCGACCATGATTAAAGCTGGTTTCGGTGGAGCAAATCTCCCTGGATTGACAGCATTGGGATTGGTAGTATTATGGTCTGAATCTGAGGCGTTGGCTTGGTGAGATGCTGTTTCCGATGGGTTAATCGGGTTAGAAGGGGGTGGGGATTTATCAATTTCTCCACTCTGATTATCGGAGTCATTATCGGGAGAATCAATCATCTTTCTGATATCATAATGTAATCGCTGCAGCAATTATGAAGATAATTGTGTGGAGCTAGGCGGAAGGAGGTTTGTGGCGGGGATTTCTCTTTAGTTCCCTGGTTTTGATGATTTTCTTCGGCGCCCTAGCCAGTCCTGGGCTCCCCATCCTAAGCAACATGATTGGGGGAGAGGGGCGGAGGATGCCATGTGGGGAAAGAGGGTCACAAGGTAAGGACAGGGCACTGCCATGTCCTTACCAGTGATTAGCTTAGACCAAAAGACGTTCTAGGGCGTGGAGTTCTGGAATCAGAAGTACATCCCTTTCCCGCCTGATCAACCCTTTTTTCTCCAGCTTACTCAGTACCCGGGTCACTGTTTCCCGTGCTAGTCCGCTCAAACTGCTTAACTCCCGATGGGGTAAGTTGGGAATCTCCACCCCAGCAGAGGACTGCTTGCCTTGTCCCTCGGCCAAAAACAGCAGAATATCTGCGACTCTAGAGGTACTATCAGATTCTCGCAAACGCAGGCGGCGGTTAACCTGTCGGAGTCGCCTACCCATAAGCTGAGCTAATCTGATGCCCGCGAGGGGTTCGGTTTGCATGAGTTGGACGAAATCCTGGGCAGGCATATTGCCGATCGTCGTGGGTGCGAGGGTAATCACATCCGTAGAGCGCGGCACCTCGTCGAGAGCCGCCATCTCGCCAAAAAGTTCCCCATGTCCCAGAATGTTGAGGGTCACTTCTTTTCCATCCAGGTTGTAGGTGCGAATCTTCACCCACCCCTCTAAAAGGAAATACACGGAACTACCCCAATCATTTTCGAGCAAAATTACCTGGTTGGGGGGATGTGTCCGACTGACAATATGGGCTGTGGCTCTTTCTACTACTGGCTCGGGTAAGCCTTTAAAAAACGGGGTAGAGCGAATTAGTTCATCTAGATTACCGGGTTCGCGGAGGCTATATCGATCGTCCATGAGGCCATCCTGTGATAAACACGCTTGGGCAGTGCAGTATGGGATTTTGGGATTTACAGATAGCGTCCCAGGTGGAGCTAGCCCAGAGGAATGCGTTCTTGTTGGGGAAGGCTGCTAGCATTTTTCCTGCCCACAAGTGGGCACCAGAGATTGTGAGTAGCATGGCTGACTGGCTCACCAAAAACAAGATCATACAATAACTCAGGCGCCCTCCAAAGTGGTCAGTGTTTTGAGAATGGGTGGCCAAGGACAGGTGGCGCTACCACGGTCAGGGATACTATAGCAGTGGTCACTCCCTGCCCGAAAATCACCTCCAGATGTCGGAAAATCAAGGAGTGACAGAGCGCTTCCATAAATTGACTCGTCCCAACTGCATTTTATCCCTCCCAGGGGTTGATGGCTGGAGTTCGGGCCGATCGAAATTAAGTTCTTCACCGGGGGCAACTTCCACCCACCTGCCAAAGCCGCGCCCCCTGAAGCTATGATAAAACCTAGTTTCCTCCTCGGCAGTCTAAATCCGGTATTTGCATTAATTTTTTGCTCTTAACCTCAAATGGCGATCGTGGGGCAGCCCCGGAATGCCCTCAAAGCATTGCCAAAGGTCGCCCTTGGGCATAACATCGCCGCCGCTCCCGCCCCCCCATGACCACGCCGCCAGTGCTGGGCTAAAATCCAATTACAGGTGATCAAGTTTGCTCTGGATTGGGAGGTTTTGCTTGGGGGGAAACCTAATAACATGAGTAATGGCAAGTAGATGTAGGGGGTAGAGACACAGCATTGCCGTGTTCCTACAGAAAAACGTTGATGCGGGGGTTCCACCCATGAGTTCTAATCGAGATAAAATTCAAGCGCTGATTGCTGAGATTGACGGGGTAATGCCAAAGATGACCTCCCGCATCGCTTGGTGGATGTCGGGGGATGCACGTCGGGTGTTGGAGCGAGTTCGGACTTATCTGGTGTCTTTGCAGCACGAAGACCTGCGGACCTCCTCGACCTCAGCCCCGAAGACAAACTCTGAGGTTTTGTCATCACCAAAACAGCCAGCGGCGGCGCCGGGAGAACTGGACAGTGCCCAGAGCCTCTGGAGGGGAGCGATCGAGCAGGAAATCAGCCTCCTGCGCACTGGCTTGATGCAGCCTTTGCTCTCAGAAATCGCTGCCCTGCGACAAGAACGGGAAACCCTAGCACAGGAAATCCGACAGCTAGAAATCAATCGCCATCATCAATATTCTTTAGCCCAGCAACAAACCGCCCAGCAGCAATTACTGGCAGATTGGCTCCAAGGGCTGATGAGCCGGTTGCAAGAGAGTCTCAAAGAACAGGTAGCCCGGAGCCTCATGCAGCTAGAGTCTAACCTCCTCACCTACGAAGCGGGTTCGTCGCCAAAGCAGCTCACGGCACCCAACCAGGTGGGTGCTTTGTCCCGGGAAAAGGTGCCACCGGAGTCAGCCCATCCCCTGCTGGATCCCCAAACCCGATTGGAACATTTGAGAATGTTGCAATCGGAGTCAGATGGGTTATTAATCTCTCTCGATACTACTCTCAGGGCGGTATTTGAATCAATAGAGAGAAATCTCCACGCTTACGAGCAGTCGATGTCTGAGAGTGTGGAAAAAATATATCGTTTGGGACAGCAGGGGGAGGTGATTTTTGCGCAACTGGTTGGTCAAATGTCCCAGCCGGATTTGCGCCGATCGGCTCCGTTATTGGACACAGACCGGATAACCCCTATCTCCTCTGCTCCTCTTCCCCCCAGCCCCTCGGAGGCAGTGAGTGAGGAGGTATCATCGGCTGAAGCATTGTTATTCTCCAGTCCGCCACCCTTATCCGCACCCACTGCCGAACCCAGCGCCCTAGAATTTCCGTTTGCTGGGAGTGAATTGGTGGAGCCGTCGGATTCAGAGCCTCCCACCGCCAATTTCTTTGGGGATGGTTTGGGGGAAATTGTCGCATCAGGTTTGCCAGAAGTTGCCCCAGGGGATACGGACCAGCTCCTGAAAGCTGATGCGATGGTTGAGAGTGCCCTGGTAGATGAGGAGAGCGCGGTTGATGAGGCTACAGGGTCTGAATTAGTGGGCACTTCCGCAGGGACAGATGTTGACGATCGCCTGGTGGTAACGGCGGCGACGGCGCCACTGCCTCTGGTCTCCGTGCCCCCACCTCCCCGCTCCACAGAGGAAATAGACGAACATGTGTATGAAAGCCTTTTGCTGGCGGCGGGAGCGTCTCCGCCTGTGGTATCGGTGTCCCCATCGGTTGATCAGCCCCAGGATGTTTTCGGGGAAATGACTACACCCTCTGCTGCTGCCCCATCAGCTTCGGATGTGGCGGTGGAAGAGGAATATTTGTTAGGAGGAATAGCGGCACCAGAGCCGGGAGAGGGATGGGATTGGGATTTTGCCCCCCCCAGGGAAAATGTGATGGCATCCGCACCTGTGGTGAAGGAGCCACAACCAAGGGCGGCTTCACAAGGTGTCAGTTTAGAAGCGTTTCTCTTTGGTGATGGGGATGATGAGAAAACCAGTCCCACTCCGGCTAACACTACTGATGCGTTGAATTTAGATTCTCCTTTGCCTCAACCAGAGCCGAATGTTGCCGCCGCCGAACCTCTAGAACAGGGGATTTCTGGTCTGGGGGATTTCCCTGTCTCGGAGTCTCCCACCGTCTCCCCGTCAGATTTGTTTGGGGATTTGGGAGCGGGGGAGACTGATTCTGAGGTGAACCAGTTGGCTGAGTCGGAGGACGCTGCTTATATGGCGGCGCTACCGGATGAGGATTTGCTGGCCGATGGCTCCGCCGACGCCTGGGGCGTTCGGGAACCAAACGGCGGGTCAGATCCGCAGCTTTGGCTGAATACCAATGCCCTCAAGCAATTGAGTGAGGATTTGTCTAGTTTGGAGATATCCTTTGGCGGCGAAGCTGTAGTTGCCAAGGATAATTCTGAGGCGATGCTGGATGATATGCTCGATCAATGGACTGCCGAGCCGCCAGATGTGGTCAATGTCCCTGTTGACGCCGCCGCCTCCAAGGATGATATGTTTGATTGGCCTGACAATTCTGGCGCCGCCAGGGGAGCCTCTGTCTCGGATCTGGAAATAGGGACGGAAAATGAGAATCTGTCTCTGGTTTCTGATGAGATTGAAGTAGAGGCAGCTCCTCCTACTACCCCCCCTCCCACAGTCATTCCGTCTGGGGTGGCGGCAGAACCCAAGCCGGAAGTGGTGACGGTGGATGATATTTTTGCTGACTTGATGGCGGCTAGTTCGACGCCTTCCCCATCCGCGCCTCCGAGTCAGGGGAATGAGATGGCAGATTTAATGCCGGAGTCTCAGTCCTTTGATTCCGGTCTGGATGATTTTTTTGATGGTTTTGTCTCTAGTGGTCAGATGTCCACCAGCTTGCCGGGGGAGCGGTCGATGTCTGATTTGCTCCCACAACCAGAAGCCCCAGAAGCAAGCGACCTCAGCGATTCCACTTTGGATGATTTTTTTGCCAGTTTGAGTGAAGACAAGCCCAATCGATGATTGGCGGCGGCAATCTGGTTTTTCCTCCTGGGTGCCCTTCTTCTTGGATCGGCTCCCGGGATTTTCTCTCTGCTGCCGATCGCCGATCGTAGTTGGGCTTTAGCCCATCCGGTAATTTATTATATCTAGTATAGGTAATCTTAAAAATTTGCGGCCAAATTAGTATAAATAGTATAAATATTGAAAATTCGTAGTGATGAATGGGGAAATATAGTCATTTCAAATAAAGTTGAGCCAATTATGTAGTAGGGGCGATTCGCGAATCGCCCCTACATCGGCACCCTTACCCCTAAATCCGGGACAAGATCTATCTCATTATCATTTGAAATGACTATAACCACTGGTGGCGGTTGCCCTGCCCCCCCCTGAGCTTGTCGTTGGGGAGCGCAGTCGTTGGGTGGTGGCCGATCGCCCCTACATGATGCGGTGAGTTGGCATGACTTCGGCTGATGATCGATCATCATTGGAGCAACCTTAATTGAAATGACTATAATAAAAATAAGAAAACTTTACAAAAGGGGCTTGAAAATAAAAATTGCGCAAATATCCGGGTATAGGACAGATGATGCTACGGGAATTTGCCTATATTGGGGGCAGCACAACAGATGATGTACCCCTAGGATACCAGCCGTGACTATCAGCTCTAAAGTCTCTGCATCCTTTTCCCAACCACAGGTTTACCATCATGGTTTCACCAGTCATGCCCACGGTCCAGTGATTCATGCTTCTGTGACGAGCAAAACTAAGCGGCTCATTGATATCATCGGGGCTCTGGTGGGGCTGGTGGTAACAGTCTTGGTGGCGATTCCTGTGGCGATCGCCATGCAAATCGACAACCCCGGCCCCCTATTATACAGCCAAATCCGCTGTGGTTACAAAGGGATGCCATTTACGCTTTGGAAGTTCCGCTCAATGGTGGTGAACGCCGAGCAGCTCAAACACCTGGTGAATAATCAAGCGGCTGGCCATATCTTCAAAAATGACCATGACCCCCGCATCACCCGTGTGGGCAGGTTTCTGCGTCGCACCAGTCTAGACGAATTCCCCCAATTTTGGAATGTGTTGATGGGGGAGATGAGCTTGGTGGGGACTCGCCCCCCCACGGTAGATGAAGTCTCCCACTACCTCCCCCGTCATATGGACCGGTTAAATGTTAAACCGGGTTTAACCGGGGAATGGCAGACTAGGGGGCGCTCTTCGATTAAGGATTTTGAAGAAATCGTGCGTATGGACTTGGAATACCAGCAAAAGTGGTCTGTCCTTTACGATATCCAGCTAATTTTAAAAACTTTTATCGTGATTTTCCGCAAGGAAGGGGCTTGGTAAGCGTGGGAGCAAAAAAATGATAAGTTAGGGGCAGATTCTTCTGGGGGATTTGCCCCTGATTTTTATTGTTCTGATAAAGTGCATTTAACTCTGCCTAACTGGATTTCTTTTTCCCGTCTGCTGGCGGTGCCGGTTTTGCTTTATGGTCTCCACGACCCCACCCCTAGTTGGCGGTGGATTTGCTTGGGGATATTTTTAGTCGCGGCTTTTACAGATTGGTTGGACGGCTACCTGGCCAGGAAGTTAAACCAAGTGAGCGATTTGGGTAAGTTTCTTGACCCCCTGGTGGATAAGTTATTGGTGATGGCGCCACTGGTGGCGTTGGTGGAACTGCATCAGATACCCGCTTGGGGGGTGTTTCTGGTTTTGAGCCGGGAATTAGCGATCGCTGGTTGGCGTGTCAACCCCAGTCTCGCTGGCGGGACGGCGATTCAAGGCGCCAATCTCTGGGGCAAACTGAAAACCACTACTCAAATTATCGCTATTTCCCTACTCATCATCCCCCTCCCAGTTGTTGCTCCCTGGGCCTTGGTTAGTTTCTGGCTCGCTGTGGCTCTGACTTGGATTTCCGGCATTATCTATCTCTGGCCCCAGGATGACAATTGATAATTGATAATTGATAATTGATAATTGATAATTATTAATTGTCAATTGTCAATTGTCATACTAACCTTGTTTCAGGATTGCGTCATCGGTGAAAAAATCGACTTCGGCCCCATCCGCGCCACTGGCGAGGTAATCCTGGAATGAGTTGATAATTATCAACTATCAACTATCAACTATCAATTATCAATTATCAATTATCAATTATCAATTATCAATTGTTTGGTGATTTCGTCATCGGTGGAGAAATCGACTTCGGTTTTATCGGCGCCACTGGCTAGATAATCCTGGAATGAGTCTTGTAGTCCTGATACCAGGTCAAATTCTGGTTGCCAGTTGAGTTCTGATATGGCTTTGTGGATGTCAGTAAAGAAGTGCTGCACCCGCATGGGGAAGGCTTTGCGTTTGCCGAAGTCGAATTTTTTGGGGTCGTAGTGGACGATTTTTACTGCATCGGGTGATTTTCCGGCGGCGGCGGCGCAGGCGCGAGCGAGTCCGTCAAAGGTGACGTAGCGGCTGCCTGATACATTGTATATCTGATTGATGGCTTTGTGGTTGCCTAAAACGGCGGCCATTGCGGCGGCTAGGTCTTTGACGTGTCCGAGTTGGGTGATGTGCTGGCCGTTTCCGGGGATGGGTATGGGTCGATCGCGCACGATGCGGTCAAAAAACCACGATTCTAGAGGGTTGTAGTTCTGGGGTCCGTAGATGTAAACGGGCCGGATGGAGGTAAAGGGTAATCCTGTTTTGGCCAAATAGGCTTCGGTTTCAAATTTGCCTTTGTGGCGGCTTTTGGGGTCGGTGGCGTCGCCTTCTATGTGAGGCATTTGGTCGCTCTTGAGATAAACTCCGGCGGAACTCACATATACAAAGTGCTGGATTTTGCCCGCGAATAACTCAGCGAGGGGGGCGGTGTCGCTGAGTTCCCGTCCGTTGTTATCGAAAATGGCATCGAAATTTTCCCCTGCTAGTTGCTGTTGGAGGATTTCGGGTTGAGTGCGATCGCCTTGAATCTGTTTCACCCCCGGTACTGGCGCTGGTTTATTGCCACGATTGAACAGGACCACCTCATGTCCTTGTTCTACCAGAATTTTGGTGAGATAAACCCCGATAAACCGGGTGCCCCCCATAATTAAAACGCGCATTTCCCGTTTCTCCTCCTTGGCACCTGTTACAGGCTGATTTTGGTCACGGCAATATTACCAGAAAAGCACACATCTACATCGCTGCCGGGAGCGCGATCGCGCATTTCATACCTGCCATCATAGTAAAAATTATCTCCCTCCACCCGGAATTTCACTGGTAACGGTTCCGTGGAAGGTTCGCAAAAGATGATATCTGGTTCCGGGTCCCCCGGTTCCAAGTAAGGTAAATTCACATTCCAAAAACTCCCCCGCCTCGGAAGATTTCCGAGTAACTCAGAAAGCACATAAGCCGTCCGCGCCAAGGTTAATTCCCAATCTACGGGGCGCCCACCCTTGCGGTATTGGGAAATGGCGATACCGGGAACTCCCAAAAAGGCAGCTTCTCGCACAGCGGCGATCGTCCCAGAAATATAAGCATCAACCCCCAGATTACCCCCCGAGTTGATACCTGCAATCACCAGCTTCGCCTCGGGACAAAGATGTTTTACCCCAAGCCGCACGCAATCTGCAGGCGTCCCACTGACAGCATACTCGTCAGCCGTGCGCCACTCCACCCGAATTGCCTCTCTGGTGGTGACTTGATGGGAGCAGCCGGATAATTCCGCCACTGGCGCCACGATTACTGCCCTTTCACTTACGCATTTTAGCAGCGCCCGAAGTCCCGGCGCATCGATGCCGTCATCATTCGTCAAAATTACCGTCATTTCTCTTATTCCCCTACATGGGTGGCACTTAACCCATGATTGATTATGCACCATTGGGGCTGATTTGGAACCAGAAACCTTCAAAGATGATCTGTATGCCCCTCCTCTCACATATAAAAAATCGGGATACTCCCAAACTTCTGAATATCCAACTGCCAAATAAATTGACAACAAGCCTCCTTCCCGTTTGGCATAATCGAGTACCTGGGAGTCTGGTATAGTCATTAACCCGGCTTTATTAACCGTGAGGACATTGTGACCGGCATCCCGCACCAATTGGCCGAGACGCTAGACCTGATGAGTCTTCATCAACCAAAAGTTTTAAACTCAAGAAATATTCCTGGTTTTTCTCATCGGCAATTCTCCTCTGAGGCTACCATTTTCAAAAGTTACTGGTGAGTTTTGCCGGAGCGCAGAACTTCATGTATAGTCAATTTGATTGGATTTTGTCTATTAGACATGAATTGCTCCTAATGTGCAATTTATTTTTTAGCAGTGCTTATTTAGGTGGCTGCATAGCAGCTTTTTGGATATATTGGAACAGCAGATTTTTTGCTGTGGTGTAATGGCTTGGTCACTGGTGATTTTTCATTTGTAAAAAATCCTTGGAATCCCAGAAACCTTCTTAACTAAATCTCGGTTGGGTGGGGTTTGTTTTCGTTTTTCAATCCAACCTACATACTAAATCTCGGTTTAGTGGCGTTGGGTTGAGGAACGAAACCCAATCTACATACTTGTCCCTGGAATCCCAGAAACCGGGTTTCTTAACCAAGTCTTGGTGAAAATACCAAGATTGTCGCAGTTACCCGGTTTCTATCCTGTCTAGACTTGGGTGGGGAGTTTGTAGGGTTCGGTGAGCAATTCTAGGTGTTTGACTAGCATGCTGAGGAATAATCCTACGTCGGTGACGACGCCGATCGACTCCACAGAACCCCGATCGCTCAGCTTAGTTACCACCGCTGGGTTGATATCCACACATACCATCTTCACCCCGGCGGGAGTCATATTGCCCACACCGATCGAATGCAGCATACTCGATAGCATTAAAATCATCTCCGCACCATCGAGAAGTCGGGAGTATTCGGTTTGAGCCTTAATCAGGTCCATTTGGGTATCTGGCAAAGGCCCGTCATCGCGAATGGAACCCGCTAGGGAGAATGGCACGTTGTTTTTGACGCATTCGTAGAAAATGCCTTTGGTAATGACGCCTTGCTCTACGGCGGTGGCGATATTCCCACAACGGCGAATGGCGTTGATGACTTTCAAGTGATGGCGATGTCCGCCGCGTACTGCAACGCCGCGTTTCATATCTACGCCGAGGGAAGTCCCCATCATGGCTTGCTCGATGTCGTGGACAGCGATCGCGTTCCCACCGAGGAGAGCTTGCACGTAACCATCGCGAATCAAACTGGCTAAATGTTCGCCGCCACCAGTGTGAATTGCCACCGGACCGGCTGTGACAACCACTTTGCCACCCCGATCGCGAATTTGGCGCAGTTCCCACGCCACCTGTTCTACCACTAATTCTACCCGCCGCTCGCTGGAAACGCTCCCAGACATAAAGCTGAATTCCTGCTTGGCGTCGCGAGCTTCCGGTTTGCGGACTGTGCGCAGTCCTTGCACATCCACCACCACATCTTCACCCAATGCTAAATCCCGCAGCAACTTGCAGCGAGCCACCGGGCCTTCTGGGGTGCGGGTAATGGCGATCGCGCCATCCATCCGCTGATTTTGCACCCGCACCCACTCCCCATCGATGCGTACTTCTGTGGGATAAATCGTGGTGACATAGAAATCATCTGGAGCCACCCCAGCCATTAACACTGGTTCCAGCTTGGCATCCCGTTCGTCTGCGGGTAAGTCCACCGCTCCCAGATTAATCAATCGGGAGACGATTTCCTCCATAATGGAGTGTCCGGGAGCCGATACTTTCACTTCCGCCTTAGAAGTGCTTTGGCGTTGTTCGCCCAGTTCAAAGGATAGCACTTGGAAGCTACCGCCACCTTCCACGATCGCATCCAAAGCGCGGTTAATTAAGCCTGAGTCGAGCAAATGTCCTTCCAAGCGAATCACACGACTTTCTACCGGCGTGTTGGCGTGGACTTCCACCTGTACCGGTTCCGTAGTCCGCAAGGTGAGACATTTGGCTGCACCCCCAGCCTTGATAAATTCGCTCAAGGTGGTTTCGATCGCCTGGAAGCCAACGCTAGCCAGACGCTGTTTTAGGTCATTGCTGACCTTATTCATAATCACCTTATTACCGATGTTCACCGCATTGCAGGCGAACTTCACCGCATCCGCTTCCCCGATGGCGATGCGTTTCTCCATCGGCACCCGCATTTCTATAATCCGGTTAGAGTAGAAATCGAATGCTGGCGGATAGTACAGCAAATAGCCCCCCGTCAGAGGACAGAAGCAAGTATCCAGGTGGTAAAAGCGATCGTCCACCAACTGTAGCGACACCACCTCGATATCCAGCCACTTAGCAAGATAAGCGTGGGAGTCCAGTTCTGAACGGAAGCCGTATCCCGCCCACAGCCAGCCGCCTTCCCGGTCTAGCAGGGCATCTCCCGCACCTTCAAATGGCAAGTCTTTCGGCAGTTCATAGACTGTGAAGCCTTGCTGCGCGAACCACGCTTTAAAATAGGGTTCCTCTCCCTGACGCTCTTTGTGGTAAAACCGGCTTACCACCGCCACATTACCCAATACCACCCCCGCATTCGCGGTGAACACCATATCGGGCCAACCCTTTTGCGGTTCGACCAAATCGACGATCGCATGTTCTTTGAGAATTTTGTATAACCCCTCCCACTGTTCCGTAGCGCGATCGCGTGAAGATTTATGAATATTCCCCTCCATCCACGGATTAATCACATAATCCACGTCGTAGTGGTTTGGGGCACACATCAAGATTCTAATTTCTTCCGTCATATTTGAGCTAATTTGGTAGTCAATGTAACAGTAATTTGCGCAGCGAGGGGCACGGCAGTAATTCACTCCGGGTTTTTTGGCGAGTGCTGTCGATGCCGTGCCCCTACACCGCTCCTTTTTGCCGATAATGAGCCCTAGTCAGGCATAGTGGGTTCGGCTCACCCACTGCATAAAAGCCGACTTATGATTCTATCACAGTTATCCCCGATATTTTCTCAATTTTATCATTAAATTGTCTGTTGGCAATTTAATACTTAGTCATTTGTCATTGGTGACTTGTGCTTGGTCAGGGATAAATGACTTTTGATAAATATCTGGTTATATAGGCAATCTCATCTGGACAGGGTAACTCAGTTTGCTGCTTTGTTCCTCCAACTGGCTATCACATATATTGTGGAAAGAGCCAGCAGCAGCATCCCAAGGAACCGCAGGAATATCTTTTCCCTGCAACACTTTCAGCAGGTAGCGACCAAAGGCTCTTGCCACTAAAGGAGGCACAGCATTGCATACTTGGGTGTAATTTTCTATAGTAGTACCTTGAAAAACAAACCAGTCAGGAAATGATTGGATCCGAGCGCATTCACGCGGCGATAAAAACCGGTCAGCTTCTGGATGAATTGAAGTCATTCCTCGCGTCCAATATGCTGTATAAGATGGCTGATATTTAACAGCTCGCCGATAGCCGCCACAATAAGCCACCTGATTTTCTTCATATTTGCCGATAAAAGCCTTCATTCCTTCTCCCGCCGGGACAGACCTAATTTTCTCTAAAACTCTCTGACTGTGATTTTGCGTCGTATGGTTATAGACCTTGTTACTCCCATCTCTAATCCAAACCTGATAAGCTGATTCCGGCAATTTATCATAGTCAAATATGCCTTTTCTTTCCCCGATGCCAACTAGAGGCAAGTCGGAAATTGCTTCCCAAAGGGTAATAGATCGCTGGGTTCCCAACAGTTCGCCGCAGTTTGAGTGTGTCGGTTCTGGCGGCTCAGGCTTAAATTCTTTAGCCCCGAAGACAAAAAACCGTTGTCTATTTTGGGGTACACCGTAGTCCCTTGCATTCAGCAAGAATTGATGCCAATAATATGGCATAGAGTTTAACCGAGACTTTAGCTGCTCATAATATATGCCCTTGTACAACCTTTTAAAGCCTGGGACATTTTCAAAAATCCACACTTTGGGTTTCAGGATTTCCACTAAATCAAAAAACGTCCATACCAAGCTATTGCGAGGATCATTTAATTTTTTATAGCCCTCATTGCTGAACCCTTGACAGGGAGGACTACCCACAACCAAGTCAGCACTTAATCCTTGAGCATTAGGCTGAAATCGTCTCAAGTCAAGGCAAGAAACTGGTTCACCCAGATTAAATTTAGCTGTCCTACATGCAGATTCATTAATATCGTACAAACCCACATGATTCATGCCAGCCATTTTTAAGCCGCAAGACCAACCGCCTGCGCCCCCAAACAAGTCAATATAAGTCAATTTCATGGTTGCCAATTCTTTTGCGCTAATGTGTGCAGTTGTTCTTTTAAATCATCTATATTCTGGCGAGCAGGTGATAATACATTAAACCAAGATTCAATTTCTGCCCTATTGGCATTGAAGTAATCACAGATAGCTAAGTGTGCTTCCCGCAGTAGGCGCACTTTGGTCAATTGGTTTTTGCGTTTTGATGTCTTAGGTGTATCATAACTTGCCAGAAAAGCTGTGCGGACAGGTTGGTTATTGGCATCGGTTAAAATCAAGTATTTGATAAACTTGGTTAGTCCTTCATCCGACAAGAAGAGCAGCCAGTCGTAGGACTGTTTAAGTACCAATAGTTCTTTATTAGGATTATTTGATGTAAACCAGTTACCGTGGTTACTAGCTATACCTATTGTCAGGATAAAATCCCGCAAATACTCTAAAGGTGCTTGGTGAATCATCCATTGAATTGCTTCATCGTAAGGCTTGAAGTCAAACCCACCTTCCGGTTTGGGAACTGCACCCACAAGGTTTCCCTGAACATCCCTAATTTTTTGCAGAGATGAAACGTGTTTTGCTACATAAGCTCCTTGCTTAGCTTTTTCTATGGTTGTCGGACCTTTCTTAGCACCTTCTTCTACTCCAACCCGCTTGCACTCAAATATTGCAAACGGACTGGAATGTAGGACAGAAATTTCTACCTCTGCACTTTTGTTGCTGACAGATGTCAGCTCAGCTAGCATCAGCCGATTTTGTTTACTATTTCGGCTGATTAAACATCTATTAGTCTGAATCTCATCAGAGGTCAGTAGTTGACTGGTTGAAGATTCAGAAAAATCTTTAAATACATCAAAATTACTGAGATTAAGTGATGCCCATATCTTCTGGGTGGTTATTGGCAGTCTTGCGTAAGGAATATCGTGTTTTTCGCAATAAATACGTGGATGGAGTCCGAACTCCACATTATGAGTTATTGCGGCGTGCCCAAATTATGGCAGCTTTAATTCAATCGTGACATAAGAAGCGAGATTCCATTGGCGAATCAGATAGTAAGTTATAATTTCAATGAGAGTGCCTAAAGCCCGCCCCGCAGCCTTCTTTTGGTCAGATGTATGCTGGAATACCTGGTTGGCTAAAGTTTTCTGAATCTCGTCTATTGATGCGTAAGACATTAGGATATTTAACTCCTGTTAAATCATCATCATCATACAAGGTCAGACCACCCTAGTGAATTCAAGTTTTTGTTTGGCTATGCGCCTATAATACAAATATTCCTGCTTCCTGAAAAGGTTGTTGTTACAAATCGTAATTATCCTATTGATCGGCGTTATTTATATGAATAAATGTTCTGAGAATGACAAAGGACAAATCCCATTGGTCAGGTCAATTCCGGTCATCTGCTAATACTGCCATTTGGCGCGGAATCACCCCCTAGGGACCCGTCAGGCATGGTGATCATCACCCACAGGATAAAAGCCAGCTTATGATTCTATCACAGTTATCCCCCATATTTTCTCAATTTTATCATTAAATTGTCTGTTGGCAATTTAATACTTAGTCATTTGTCATTGGTGACTTGTGCTTGGTCAGGGATAAATGACTTTTGATAAATATCTGGTTATATAGGCAATCTCCTCTGGACACGATCGCGCCTCTGGGGTCAATTTTATAATTTAATTAGGATTGGGTAATTGCCGCTACAATTCATCCCGCGACTTGCCCATCGACCCCACCAAACCAGCCTTTTCAGGGAAAATGAAGGCTAAGAGGGAAAAAACTAGGGATAAATTTGCCTAATTCAGTTCCAATATAGTCCATCCTACTAAAATCTCCCTTTTCTGCCGCATTATCTTCATATTTGCTACCCAAGATATTCACATTTTCAATTTACGCTGAAACCACAGACAAATTAGTGAGCCTTTCCAGGCATGAAAAGGCCAACCATAGGATATTCTGGCATCACGTAGGTATAAAAGCATAGATGATGAGCATAAGAAGCCTGCCCAGGATGCTAGAGCTTGACAACCAGGTAGTGTTGCTTGAAGTGCTTTGGTGGTTAAGGCGGGAGGCTGACTAAAAACTTGCTTATCATTATGTTGGTTGGACAGAAGTTAGCAATTATGAAAAAAATATTAGTCATTGAAGATGATGCCGTCCTGGCGAGTAATATTAGTGCCATCCTTGAGGAAGAAGGCTTCGAGGCAGTTACAGCGTCAAACGGTATGGCTGGAGTGAAATTAACCAGAGCGGTAAATCCAGATTTGATTCTCTGCGATCTGGCGATGCCAGAGGTAGATGGCTATGGAGTTTTAGAGGTGCTAAAATCCAATGAGAAAACGGCATTAATTCCCGTGATTATTGTGTCGGGTAATTCCGATCGGGTGCAAGTTCGCAAAAGCATAGAAATGGGTGCCGACGATTACATCACCAAGCCATTTGAGCTAGACGAGCTGTTGCGAGCTGTGGTGGCGATTTTCCAGAAACAGGAACTCAGGGAACAACGCTTGGTAGCCATGACAGCAGAAATGAATAAGTTGAGGAATGTGGTGGCAGCCAAAGATAATCTAGTCACCAATTTAAACCAATCACTGCGCCAGCCGTTGTCTAATATTCAGATGGCGTTGAAGCTGCTGCGGGAAAATAGCGACCAGGAAGGACGCGATCGCTACCTCAAGATTATCCAAGAAGAATTCGATCGGGAGCTAAACCTCATCAATCAAGTCTCCCAACTGCAAAACTTTCTCACCCCAGACAACGTTACCCTGATGTATCAATTCCAAATCATCAGCCATCAACCGAGACAGCCAGATCTGGCGACAGTCCCCAATTAATCACCACCAGCGCGATTCTTTAATGTCTCTTCATCCCTGAGACAATAATTTTCGGGGCAATCTAGAACAGGTTGCCCCACGACCCCATCCTAGAACCAACAAATAATTTAAACTAATTCTTTCAATTTTTGGGCAGTGGTGTTGAGGTTTTCCGTACTGACTTTCGTTTGGGCAATGCCACTAGCTGTAGCCCGAGCGCCGTTGTTGATATGAGTCATCGCCTCCATCACCTGGGAAATCGCCGTCGCTTGCTGTCCGGCAGTGTAAGAAATTTGCTGGATATTGAGAGCAACATCATTAATCGATTTCACCATCTCATCTACTGCTTGCGTACCTTCTTCCGTCACTTTCACCGTGGAGTTAGCCGCTTTTTCCAGATGTTTGATGATATCTTCTATCTTCTCGGCAGACTTGCGGCTCTGATCCGCCAGCTTGCGAATTTCCGCCGCTACCACCCCAAAACCCTTACCCGCATCTCCCGCCCGAACTCCTTCTACCGCAGCATTGATCGCCAGCATATTGGTTTGGTTGGCAATTTCGCTGACTACCGTAGTGATACTGTAAATTTGCCGCAACTGCTCGGTCAAACCGATCACCTGGGCAGCAATTTGCTTGGATTGATCTTTTAAGCTAGATTTGCCATTAAAGTGGTCTTCTGCCGCCACCACACCACTTGCCAGTACCATGATTTGGCGGGCACTGATGGCAGCGGCTTCCGCTTGCTGCGCCGACTGCCTAGAGGAGGCACTTAGTTCGTGCATCGTGGTAGTGGTTTCGTTCACCGAGGAAGCTTGCTGGGAAGCCACCCGCTCTTGCTCTTCCACCGTAGAGGCAATTTGCACTGATGCTGCCGCGATCGCCTGGGCTTCTCGGTTCATCCGCTCCACCATCCCCGAAATCAGCAACCACCCCATCCCGATCGACACCAACAAAGATAGCCCAGTCAATATCCACACCGTATTGCTCAGGCTAATCAAAGAATCATTTTGGATTTTTTGGCTTTCCCGGAATATCTTATCCCCTCTGGCGAGGATTTTTTCTATCTGATTCCCAATCAGCCGCGTGCGCTCCACAGCCCTTTCCCGCCGCCACAACTCGATCGCTTCCTTTTCCTTACCCTGATTAACTAAAGAAATAATCTTTTCATTAAATAATTCAATATCTGCTAGCAAATTATCCAACTCCTCTAAATTTACCTTTTGTTCATCATCTGTATTATTCTGCTGAAAAACCTCAACAACTTCGGTATAATTAGCCTTGGCTGCTTCATAATCCTGCACGAAAGCATCATTTTTTTGCAGCAGATAAGCAATTGTTGACTCGTAAGCTCGCCTCGTTTCCACGTTGATTATCTGAATATTCCGCTCATTATCCCTGGTGGCATCCACAGCTTCCACTTTTTCCAGGGATGTCTGGGAATTGCGAAACACGATATATGCTGAGCCAATAAAAAGCAACATTGGAATTGAATATCCCGTGGCAATCCAATATCTCAATCTCAGGGTTTTAAAATTAAACATGACTTTTGTGGATTTGCTGGTGTGGATTTGCTGGCACTGCCAAGCTGAAATTTACCTCGCCCCGGTCCGTGGTGGCTCCGCTTGCTGGTTCAAGGGTCCGTAGCGGCACCCCCCGCGCCTAGTTGCGACTGAACACTCCACGGCAAGCAGTCTAGCTGCCTCCACCATCACAAGCAAGATGCCATCAACATATAATCATCCCCCCCACTTAGCAGCGCCAACCCTAAGCAAGGCAGGGGTTCCGGCAGCCAAATTTCGACTACAGTGGATTATAGCGCCTCCCCTAAAATAATTGGCAGCCTCAGACTCAAACACCCATAATGCCATACTGGAGACTGCCTCGATCGTCCTTAGTCTTTGGTTATGTGAGGAAAAAGCGTCATCAGAGACAAAGGACAAGGGACAAACGACCCGCAACCAGCTCTAATTTTCAACCTATTGTTAGACACCAAAAAGCCTCAGTGATTTCCTGTCCAAGCATTGGTGAAATCGGCAAAAAGTAAAAAAAATCAAAAATTATCTCTACCAACCATGAGAGTAAATATTTGCCCTAGGTATTCCAAATGCAATTCCGCACCCCACCCACCTATGCTAAAGGAATTTGAATGATAAACTCCGTTTTTTCTCCCATAATCGAATTGCACTCCAGCTTACCCCGGTGTTTTTCCACCACAATTGAATAAGAAATCGACAGCCCCAAACCCGTACCCTTACCCACCGGTTTCGTCGTAAAAAATGGATCAAATAGCCGCTGTTGGACTTCTGGACTGATACCAGAACCATTATCAGCGATGCTCACCATCAGATGACCAGTGGGATCCACTGCAGTTTTCACCGTAATGCTAGGCATTTTTGTCTGACCTTCAGCCGCTGCATTCTCCGCTGACTCTTCCAGAGCATCGATCGCATTGCTCAGAATATTCATAAACACCTGATTTAACAAGCCAGCGTAGCATTCCACCTTGGGAATATCCCCATATTCCTTAACTACTGTAATTCCAGGTTTGCCCGCATGGGGTTTGAGACGATGCTGCAAAATCAGCAGCGTGCTATCGATACCTTCGTGAATATCTACCTGCTTTTTCTCCCCTTCATCTAACCGAGAAAAGTTCCGCAAAGACTTGACTATTTCCCGAATTCGCTCAGCACCCATTTTCATGCTATCCAGCAGCTTCGTTAAGTCTTCTGCCAGAAAATCTAGATCCATGTCCTCTATTTGTTGTTGAATCGCTTCCCCTGGTTCGGGAAACTTTTCTTGGTAGAGGCGCAGTAATTCCAGCAAATCTTGGATATATTGATGAGCAGGAGAAAGATTCCCGTAAATGAAGCTGACCGGGTTATTAATTTCGTGAGCAATTCCCGCCACCATGCCGCCCAACGCCGACATTTTACCAGCTTGAATCAGTTGTGATTGAGTTTCTTGTAAATCACGTAAAGCCTTTTCTAACTGCAAGGCTTTTTCCCTTTCTCTCACCTGGGATAAGCGGAGTTCCGACTCCATCCGCTTCCGTTCTGTCAAATCTCTAACTATGGCCAAAACTTCATTTTGACCACAGGGGACATAACGAGCTTCGTAATGTTGCCAGTTGTCCTGGACCCGGAGAGTGTACTCACCACACTGGGTCTCTCCAGAAGATAGTGTCTGCTCCAGATAGTAGCGCGTCCACATCGCTAAATCTTCGGTAAAAACCTCTTCCACGGTTTTACCGATAAACTCTGCGGGGTCGGGGGGATTTTTGTCATTTTTCGCAGGGAAATAGTCGAGAAAAACGCCGCTTCTATCCAAACGGTACATTAAATCGGGTATGGCACTGATGATGCTGCGGTTTTTTGCTTCAGTTTCCCGCAGGGCTTTTTCCGTTTGCTGGGTCTTGCTCAAATCAGTCAGGGTGCCGCTCCGAGAATTACTACCTACATTACAGAAGTGTTGAATGTCAATAAAAAAGTGGTAAAAATAGCCACAATTATGTTATAATGAGAGCCGCAGATAAAAAAAAAGGAGTTTAAGCATGACTAAATATTCATTCTCCATGATTCTCAAATACA
>Ga0209172_10001217_pt1 | contig 57279 bp, 51 predicted proteins | sample LarsenN4metaG_FD_184113 | JGI IMG/M metagenome (GOLD analysis project Ga0209172, IMG submission 184113) | Hot spring sediment bacterial and archeal communities from British Columbia, Canada, to study Microbial Dark Matter (Phase II) - Larsen... ...
TGGACAGCAGTGGTCACCCCTGCCCCCATCGGGCCGACACCCCGGTGGGGGTGTCGGCCACCCTGAGGTTCCGAACGCTCTCAGGTGGCCCTCCCGCCAGGCATGAATCTCACAGGTCCCTGCCCGGACTCCCGCACCGCCCAAGGTCTAGCAATTTCCGAATAGGCTCGGACTACAGTAGGATTGAAACGGAACTATTCGACACGCTCTGCCAGTACTTTGATGACGTTCTAATCGGACTACAGTAGGATAGAAACTCGGCTAGCTTCACCTAGCTCCACTAGAAATGAAGGAGTTCTAATCGGACTACAGTAGGATTGAAACCAAGGCATCGACGCCTGCACGGCGGCGTGGTGGGCCCTGTTCTAGAGGCTGTTTAGAAAGGCGTATAATGGGCGGTGAACGACGTCGGTCCATGATTGTGCCTGTGGTTGCAAGGAGACACGCCCATGTCATCCCAGCGCTTGACCTATACCACGGATTTAACCAACGAGGAGTGGCAGATCCTGGAGCCCCTCCTGCCACCGGAAAAAACCGGGGGTCGTCCCCGCAAATACCCCCTGCGCGAGGTGATCAATGGCATCCAGTATGTGCTGCGCACCGGCTGTGCTTGGCGCCTGATGCCACACGATCTGCCGCACTGGCAGACAGCCTACCAGACCTTTCGCGCCTGGCGCCAGGATGGCACGTGGCTCCGCCTCCACGATCAACTCCGCGCCGAGGTCCGCACCCGTATGGGGCGCCACGCGCAACCCTCAGCGGCGATTATTGAGGCGCAGACGGTGAAGACCACCGAAACAGGGGGGGCCACGGCTACGACGGCGCGAAGAAAGTTCATGGGCGCAAACGCCATCTCCTCGTTGAGACGACGGCTCTCCTCTTGCGTGTCCTCGTCCATGCCGCCGATCTGAGGGAGGCGGATATGGCGCCATGGCTGTTGGCAGCGGCATACGAGGCCTACGACCGGCTCCAGCACATCTGGGCGGACATGTCGCCCGCCGGCGCGATGGCGCTGATGGCGGAGAGATGAGCGTGGGGCCACCGCGCCCGTAGCATGGGCGTTTCGCCCACGGGCATGGAGGTGCACACGACCCGGGCGGGTACAACCCGGGCTCGTCGATGAAAAGGAGCGTTTGCTGCTGCGCCTCCGCCCCTTGTTGCTCGCCGGCCACGTCTCGTCGCACCAGTGCGCCATCGCCGCAGCGTCGCGCTGGCGGGCGCGGCGGGCGGGCTGTTGCGGGCTCCAGTGCTTCACATCGAGGACACGGCCTCATGACGCGGCCGCTAGGAGACGCCAAATACCAGGCGAGTGACCGCGGCGATCCGCGGGCGGGTCCAGAGCTCGCCCCGAAAGCCGTAGGCCATGGGACCTCGGTGCAACAGCGCGGGCAGGCAGGCGCGTGGCTGCAGAGACAGCCGCCGCGGGGCCCCGAGTGGAGGCCGGCGGCGGCCAGGGAGAAATCCAGTAGGTGTAACAACCAGGGAAGATCAACCGCAAGCGGTGGAACACAAGCTGTCGGGAGGCTCTCCAACAACAAGGCGTCCCGCCCCTTCTGTGCGGTCGCCGACAGACCCCCTCACGGAGCGCCGGCTTCCGCTGCCGGGTCAGGCGGTGGGCGCAGCAGTCGGCACGCCTCGGGATAGGTCTCCAGCAGAGGAAGCGGCACTTGGATCGGGCGACGTTGAAGGTGATACTGCAATTCCAGCGCATTCAGCACCGCCTGGCCGCGGAAATGGTTATTGGCGATGAGATAGGTCTCGCGGGCGCGGCGGCTGAGGATCTTGGCCACCTCCACGATCTCCTGCAGTTCGTCGTCGGTATAGCGATAATCGTAGCGCGCATCCCGCCCGGCGTCTTCGGCAAACCATGCTGCGACGTTGCGGCCATGCAAGCGGAGGTAACCGATGGGGCTCGTCACCACACGGGTCAACCCGATGCCATACGACACCTGGGGCTGATCGATGTTGCAAAATCCAATGCCCAGCTCGCGCAAGAAGTCATAGACCTGCGGACGATCCCAGGAACGATGGCGGATCTCTAGCACCAGGGGATAGCCCCCAAACGTGCCGGCCAAGCGCTGCAGATAGGCCCGGTTCTCCGGCGTGTGATGGAAGCGATATGGAAACTGTACCAACACGGCGCCCAGCTTGCCGGCCTCCTGCAAGGGGGCCATCGCCTGTTGGAAGGCCGTTTCATCCTGGGCGCTGGCCTGGCCTTCATGCGTGAAGCCCTGCCAAAGCTTGGCGGTAAAGCGAAAATCCGGATAATCCGCAACCCGTTGCGCCCACTTCTTGGTCATCGCGGCCGACGGGATGCGGTAGAAGGTATTGTTGATCTCGATGGTATCGAAATACTGGGCCAGATAGGCCAGGGGATCAAACCCGCGCGGCTTACGCTTGGGATAAACCTGCCCCTCCCAGTCGGGGTACGACCAGCCGGCCGGGCCGATGCGGGTTCGACCCAACGCCTCTCGATCCGGTGTCATTCGTACGACTTTCCTGGCTAGCACGGCTCTTTCAGCCGATCGACGCGGGGATCTCCAGACACAGGTCTCGTCCTGACCGCCTGTCCTATATTCTGCCCGAACTGGGTGCCGACTGCAAAATTCCCGCAAGGGGCACGCCTGTGGGTGCCTGACCAAACGGGAGAGGCTCATCCCCTGTCAAAGGGCGGCATGCCCGCGCGCGCCATCGCCTCCAACTCGGCGAGCGCCGCAAGCGCCGCAGCATAGGCCTCAGGATCGGTCACCTCCAACCCAAGCGCGTCGAATTCCTCCCGGTCGAGTGTGAGCAAGCGCTGGCGATCCGGTGCCACGAATAGATCCAATTCCAGATCCTCGGAGGTCACCACACCGTCCGAAACCTGTGCCGGCCGCGTGATATTGCAGTACCAGCCCTTGAGTAACCCAGCCTCGCTGCGTACTTCGAAGATGTTGTACCAACGCGTCGTGTAGTAATGCTCGAAAAAATGGTCGCCGGGGGCAAAGACGACATAGCCCAGGTCCATCAGCGCCCGTTTCCAGCGCGCGTGCACTAGTAGATGCCCAGGCTCTGCCATCAGCAGCACGCCTTCGTAGGTCACCGTCTTCTGTTTGCCTGGTTTGAGAAGATGCACGGTGATCGGCGGCCCGGGCGGATCCATCATGGCTTCGATGCCCACGCTCTGCTCCTCGTCGTCAGACTGGCGAAATCGCCGTGACGATGACTTGCCCTCGCACCCCACCACTGCTATCCACAGCGGCGCCCCCAGCCAAGCGGAAAACAGTGCCGCCCCGTTCAACCACCGGCCTCAACCTGCCAGGCGGGCGGATATCGCGTCACGAAACCCGCCGCATTCACCTGGATCTCGGCGACGAACCGGCCGCCCGCGCTCTCATAGCGATAGGTCGCGCCATCAAGCCGGCGGTAGCGCTGCACGAGCGGTTCGAGTCTAAAACTCGGAAAACGCAGCCAGGCCGCCTGCACCTCGGCCTCTTGTCCGATGGCCAGATTCAGCCGACGAATCGGCAACAGGTTGGTGGACGGGGTGAAGTTCAAGTCAAGGTCGATGCAACCCGCCACGGCCGGGCAATCCATGCCATGCAATCGCCAATGTCGAGCCGCATCCACCACCAACTCGATATCCACGCTCTCGGTTCCGACCCAGCCTGTTACCCGTCCGGAGATGGTGTGCCACTCCGCATCGCACATCACTATGTAATCGAGTCGGCACGGCTGCTGGCGGTGGGCGAACACCGCCGTACCGATGAGGCGCCAGGCGGCCTGTTGCCACACCAGCCGAGCGGCCTCGTGCCCAGGCTGATCCAACCGTCGCCACAGGATCGAATCATCAGCCATGATGCCCTCCTCTTACCTTGGCGCTATCTCCTCTCTTTAGGCACTGGCGTATCTATGGCGCCGCCGCGAGCGCCAATTCTATGGCGAGGAGTTCCCCAACGATGAAGCTATCGTCCTGGGGGACATGAGCGTCTTCCCGACGGGGCGCACCGGGTCCCAACTGCACTGGCTGTCTCGGCATTCTCGCGCTCACTCCGTCGCCGCATCAACCGCGCTCCCGGTTGCACACGTCCAGGGCCGTCAGGGCCAGCACTTTGGCGACCTTGACCATGTCGCTGATGAGCACGCAACTGTCATCCTCGTCCTGGCCGCCGCGAATGACCCCAGGGCCGTAGAGCAGGCAGGGAATGCCCGCCTTCCAGAGATGGCAGGTGTCGTTGGCGGTGTAGGAATACGGCAGCACCGCCCCGATGGCCTTCGGGGGCTGCCCCGTCACCGCCTGGTAGCTACGGGCCACGGCCTGCACGATGGCGCTGTCGGTCGGCACATCCAGGGGGTCCATGACCAGACGCCGACGGCCTTTGAAGAACGCTGGCGGTGGGATTTCGATGTCATACCGCAGCTCTGGGTCTTGGGCCGCCAACGGCTCCAGAGTGCGCCGGATATCGGCGACGATGCCCTCGACGCTCATGCCCGGCACAAAGTGCACATCCACCAGGATGGTGCACAGATCGGGGATGTACGGCGGCTCGACCAAGACGTAGCCACGCCCGCGCCCGCCGATGATGCTGCCGACGTTCAGGCGTGGGAAGGCTGGGAGATCAGCCCGCGGCGTATAGCGAAACTCCACGTGCTGCAGGGCGTCGATGACTTTGGTCATCTTGTGCACGGCGTTGACCGTGCCTTCGAGGCGGCCGATGTGGCCGGTGATGCCGTAGGTGTGAATGGCCAGGTGCACGATGCCGGCGTGGACGGTCACCAGGTGGTCTGCGCCAAAGGGCTCCGCCACCACCGCCATGTCCATCCGCAGGCCGCTCTGCAGGAGATAGTGCGTCCCTTCGCCCCCCTGCGTCTCGCCGGCCACACAGGCCACAACGATATCCCCCTTGTGGGGGATCCCTGACTGCCGCACGGCCTCGGCGGCCATGATGATGCTGGCCAGCCCGCCCTTCATGTTCTGGATGCCATGGCCGTACAGGCGGTCGCCCTCGACGCTGGGGGTCCAGGGATCGCGCTTCCAGCGCAGCGTCAGGGCGTTGATGTCGATGTGGCCGTTCAGCATGAGGCTGGCGCCGCCGCCCGTGCCCTTCAGGGTGGCGATGGTCTGGAAGCGGCCGGGCTCGATCTCCTGCAGGTCGACCTGGTAGCCTCGTGGCCGAAAAAAGTCGGCCAGGAATCGCGCCACCGGCGTTTCCTCGGTCTTGAAGCTGGGAATGCGGATCAGGGCACTGGCCAGATCGATGAGCGCATCGCGGTCGACATGCGAGAGTACCTGGTGTTGCAACGTGTGGTCCATGGCGTCCTCCGTTGGCGTGCGGCGGTGATGTCTGCCCAGATCTTAACCCAATCGCGGCGCGGCGTCTACAGCCAACGCTTCGCGCTTGACGAGGCCCCTCGCTTGCCCTATCCTGCGCACGCAAAAGCTCCCCGATGCCGCATCGTTATCTTGCCATAAAGGAGCCGCCGATGAAGTCCATCACCATCGATCGCACCAAGCGCCTCAAAGAAGAGCCCCACACCGGCCACAACCGCTGGCACCCCGACATTCCGCCCGTCCTGGAGGTCGACCCCGGCGAGGAGGTCGTGCTGGAAACCCGCGATGCCTCGGATGGTCAGATCAAGCCCGGCATGACGGTGGACGACCTCGGCCGCCTCGACACCAAGGTGGCCCACCCGTTGACCGGCCCGGTGTATATCAAAGGGGCCAAGCCCGGCGACCTCCTGGAGGTCGAGTATCTCGACATCATCCCGCAGCCAGTCGGCTGGACCCGCAACCGCCCTGGCGCCGGCTTCCTGCGCGACCTCTTCCCCGAGCCCTATCTGGTCCACTGGGAGATCAACGATGGTTGGGCGACGTCGCCCCAGCTCCCCGGCGTCCGTATCCCCAATGGGTCCTTCATGGGGACGGCTGGCATCGCCCCCTCCCGCGCCCAATTGGACGCCTGGACGAAGCGGGAGGCCGATCTGGTGGCCCGCGGCGGCGTCGCCTTTCTCCCAGACCCGCAGGACGCCGTACCAGCCGGCGGGCCGGTAGCCCGCGAAGGTCTGCGCACGCTGCCGCCGCGCGAGAACTGCGGCAACGTCGACGCTAAACAGTTGACCAAGGGCTCACGGCTGCTGATCCCGGTCAACGTCGAGGGGGCACTTTACTCGGCGGGTGACGGCCACTTTGCCCAAGGGGATTCGGAATGCTGCATCACCGCCATCGAGATGGGGGCCACAGCGGCGGTGCGCTTCCGCATCCATCAGGGCGAGGCGGCGCGCCGCAACATCCGCTGGCCGCGCTTTGCGCATCCGGGCTACTTCGCTCCCCCGGAATGGGCCGCGCCGCGTAACTTCATCGCCACCATGGGCATGCCGGTGCGGGAAGACGGCACTCAGGAGGGCGAGGATCTGACGCTCGCTGCCCGCAACGCCTTGATCAACATGATCGACTTGTTGCAAGAGCGCGGCTGGAGCCGGATTCAGGCCTACATCATCTGCAGCGTGGCGGTGGATCTGCGCGTCAGCAACGTCGTCGATCTACCCAACGTCACCGTGTCGGCGTTTCTCCCCGAAGATATTTTCCAGCGTTAAGGAGGTCCACTATGCATATCGGCGTCACCATGTTCGCCACCGACTACGCCATCCCCATCGACGAACTGGCGCGCGAGACCGAAGCTCGCGGCTTCGAGTCGCTGTGGGTGCCCGAGCACACGCACATCCCCACCAGTCGACGCACCCCGTGGCCGGGGGGTGGAGAGCTGCCGAAGGAGTACAGCCACACCTACGATCCCTTTATCTCGCTGATGTATGCCGCAGCGGTGACTAAGAACCTCAAGCTCGGCACCGGCATCTGCCTGATCATCGAGCGCGATACCATCATCACGGCCAAGGAGGTCGCCAGCCTCGATCGGCTGTCGGGCGGCCGTTTTCTGTTCGGCATCGGCGGCGGTTGGAATGCCGAGGAGATGGAGCATCACGGCACGGATTTTAAAACGCGCTTTAAGAAAATGGGCGAGCAAGTGCGCGCCATGAAGGCGATCTGGACCAAGGATGTCGCCGAATTCCACGGCGACCACGTCAACTTCGAGCCGATCTGGTGCTGGCCCAAACCGGCTCAACAGCCGCACCCGCCCGTGCTGCTCGGCGGCGAGAGTTCTCACACCTTACAGCGCGTGGTGGACTACTGCGAGGGCTGGTTCCCACGCAGCCGCAATCCTGACTTGGTCACCAAAGGGATGGTGGAACTCAAGGACCGCGCCGCCAAGGCTGGGCGTGACATGCAGACCATCTCCGTGTCGGTGTTCGGCGCCCCCGGCGACCAGAAGCTGTTGGACACTTATCGGGACATCGGCGCCACGCGCGTCATCCTACGCCTGCCATCTGAGGGCCGCGACACCATCTTGCCGATGCTCGATCAATTCGCCAAATTCCTCTCGTAGGAGCCGGGGCTACGGCCTAGGCAGTAAAATCCAACTCGGGAGCGGATGGAGGTGAGGAGAGAGGATGAGCGGCGCCAAGCGAAGACTCCCTCTCCCGCCGGGAGAGGGCTGGGGTGAGGGAAGCCAAGCTGGTGGGAGGTCGTTGGGACCGCCCTCACCCTGACCCTCTCCCAGGGGGAGAGGGGACGATCGGTGCCTCCCACGGTTTCACGTGGCGCTTATGGCCACAAGGGGGAGGAGTTCGAAAGGGCCTGGTATGCCTCTGCATTTCCCTTCACCTGGCGCCCATGCCCTGACTGGGGGAGGGACAAGGAGGGATCAGCCACGAGGCGCGCGCAGAGACCCCACGTCCATCATGCCAGGCCCAGGACCTCAAGCAGCGTCTGCCGGAGTTGATCGTGATACCAGACTGCATAGTCTGGGAAATCATTGGCATCGGCAATGCACTCGCACAGACTGGGTGACAGGCCGAGGCGTCGTCCAGCCTTATGAACCTCGCTCATCCCGAACCAGGCTCCGGTCCGCATCTCCGTCACGGCCGTGATCACACAGTGGTCGTTGCCGGCTGGCGAGGTGATGACGATCATGCCGTCGGGTTCGAGGCGCGCTGTATACCCTTTGTCCGGCAGCAGGCAGACCTCATCCAGAAAGGCCTGGCGCGTCATTGCGGCGTCCATGGTCGTTCCCCCTCTTCTCCTCGATGCTCAGGTAAAGCCCGACCTCTCGCGGTGTCGGACTCGCAATTCCTACAATCGCCCCTTTGTGCTATACAGGTGGCGGATGTATGATGTTGAACGATGGCTCTATCTTCGATAAATGTTTATATACAAGGCATTTATTTCACAACAATAGGGATCTCAAAAAATTGTGGCACTTCCCACAATTCTCATCATGATTGAAAACTGTGAGCGCAGTGCTGATCGCGGGGGATCGACACGATCGTTGTGGCAGGGAGAAGCCGCGGATGGCAAAACGGAAATTTCCGCACCTCGCGGATGAACTGCTCATTCAAGTCTGCGAGATGTTCTTAGAGGGAAAATCGACCTCGTCCATTGCGGCATGGCTCACGCAAGAATTGCGGCGCGACAAGCATGAGCCACCCGTGACGCGTGAGCAGATCTATCCCCTCATCAACGATGCACGCCAGCGTAAATTGTTCACCCTGAATACACCCTTGGAAATTACGCTCAATCGACGCATTGCCGACGTGTATCGGATCAAAGACAGCAACCGCGTCGTGGTAGTGAAGGCCCGTGGTCCATCGGCGCTCGATCATGTCGCGTCCCACGCCGCAACCCTGACTTTGAAGCTCATCAAAGAGTTGGGCAGGGTCAAGAGGCAAGTGCATATCGGACTTGGGGCTGGCTCCACGACCCTGAAAATCGCCCAGAATTTGGCGGCTCTTCTACGCAGCGAGCCCCAATTACCCCATCTCGTCTTGCATGCCTTAAGCACGGGTTCCCGGGTCGATCAACCGCGCACGGCGCCGGTGGCCTTTTTTGGGCTGTTCGACACCACGGGGATCACGATGGATTACGTTGGGCTGTTCGCGCCGCCTGTGGTGCGGTCTCGCGACTACGGACGCGTGAAGGAGCAACCTGGGGTGTCGACGTCATTTGCCGTCGCTAACGCCATCGACATCGTCCTCACCTCGTTGGGTAGCGCGAGCGATGAGCATGCCGCCTTTAACCGATTCCTAGCGGAATCGCCGGGCGATGTCACCATCTTGCGGCAGCATGGCTGGATAGGGGATGTGCAATACCGCCCGTATTCGGGCACCGGTCCGATCCTGCGCGAGACCAGCGTGCGCACCGTGACGCTCTTTGAACTCCAGGATCTGGTGCGCCTGGCCCACACGCGCAATAAGTATGTCGTCGTCGTCTCTGGGCCTTGTGGTCAGTGTGGCCGCACGCGCAGCGACGCCCTACGACCGTTGCTGACCGCCCCTGACCTGGCCGTCTGGACGCATTTGGTGCTGGACATGGAGACCGCCCAGGAACTTTTGCCGGCCTAGGCTGCCTCGCAGGCAGGGTAGGCTGAGATCCGACGTCTTGCGGGCCGCCAAGGCGCGTACGCTCGCGGCACGCGACGCGCCAGCGCGTGCAGGAAACGCCCAGAGAGACCACGCCAGCTCCCGCAACCGGCATCCAATGCTATCTCCCCGGGCGCGTCTTCGGCCTGATCGCGCTTCTCGGCCGCGCAGAACGACGTATTCCTCCTCTCCCTCCGGGAGAGGCCGGGGTGAGGGCGGGGTAGGGTCAGAGACAGGCACTGACGGGCCACTCCTATCTTACGTTGTTCTGAAAACCGCTAGAAATCAGGCATAAAAGATCGGTATACCCAGGAAACTTCCCCCATCCTCACCTTCCCCCGCACCGGGGGAAGGGAACAGGGGTGAGCTTCCCTCACCGTGTGCCGATGTCCTGTGATGCAATTCAGTATTCAGGCAGGAGATGGGCGCTCGGGCTGCGCCAAACAGCCACGGCTGCGCTCGCTGGCAGTGGCTCCGCTACGATCGCCCCGACACGCCGCGCACCTCCACCGGGTGCGGGAACACCATGTTGTTGCCGTAGGAGCGGCCGTCCCACTTGTTGGGGAACTCCATGGGCTGCTGCTCGCCCTTATCGTTGGTGGCGCGCGACATCAAGGTGTACTGCCCCGGGCGCGGCGGCGTCCACAGGAATTCCCAGCGGTACCACGAATAGTTGACGCGTGGCAACAGCCGCGCCTCCTGCCAGGTCTGCCCGCCGTCGGTGCTGATCTCGACACGCACGATCTCGCGCTCGCCGGACCAGGCCGCCCCCGCCAGCCGATACGGCGCCAGCGGCACGATTTCCCCAGGCATCGGGTTGGTGATGATGGATTTCACCTTCATTTCGTTCAGATAGGTGTAGTAGGTGGGTGCCCCCGGGCCGTTCACCACCATGTAGCGTTCGGTCTGGTAGAAGCCCTGGAACGGGTGGTCGATGGCGGTGATGCCCACCAGCCACTTGATCGAGTTCATGCCGTACCAGCCCGGCACGATGAGTCGCAGCGGATAGCCATGCATCAGCGGCAGGGTTTCGCCGTTCATCTCGTAGGCCAACATGGTATCGGGGTGCATGGCCTTTTCCACAGGCAGCGCGCGCTCGTAGGTCACCTCCGGAGGGTCGCCGACGATCTCATCGGGGCCGTGGTCGGCGCCGGTGAACACCACCTGCTGCGCCGACGGCTGCAGCCCGGCGCGTTCCAGCACCATGGACAGCGACACCCCGCCCCACTCGGCATTGCTCATGATGCCATGGCCGGTGACTTTTTCCATGACTTGACGCATTTGCTTCGCCCAGTACTCCGGGACGGGGCTGTTGCCACAACATTCAAGCGTCACCTGCAGGCGCCGCTTGGGCAGCGCCATGATCTCCGCCAGACTCAGGCTGATCGGCCGCATCACCTGACCCCCTACCTCGAGACGGTAGGTGGCGGGGTCCAAGCGCGGGGGTTCTTTCCAGTGATTGCGGATGTAGAACAGCTCGTTCGGGGTGATGTGGCTTTGCAACGCTGCCGGGGGGGCGGCGAAGGTACGTCCACCTTCGTTGGTCGGGATCAGTTGCGGCTTGGCTGCGACGATAGCCTGTTGCATATCGATTTCTCCTTACGACGACAGAGGTCTTACTCGAGGACCTTCGTCTCCAAGTGATCCGCCGGGAAGATCATCAGCAGCCTGGCAGGCACCCAGGTATTGTTCACGAGCTTATAGGGCGTCCCCGGTGGCGCGAGCAAAGTGTTCCCCGCCCGCACCGTCTGGACTTCATCGCCGACGATCATTTGCAGAGAGCCTTCGAGCATCATGAAGGCGATGTCGACCGGGTGCGTTTGCAGGCGCCCCGCCATCCCCGGTGTGAGCGTGACCTCCTGCACGGTGAGCGAAACCGCACCGTGCTCCCTGGTCACCAGCGGCCGTATGGTGGCGAATTCTTCACTCTTCAGGACCGGCTGTTCGGTATGTTTGATGATTGGCATAATTGACGTCCTATTCCGTCAATCAATGGTCAATTCATAGCCCACGATCGCGTTAAAGTTCTTCCGCATGTTGTTGTAACGCGGCTCGCGGGGTTGCACGCGACCGACCTCATCCGTGGCTCGGGACATGATATGGTAGCGACCAGGTTGGGCCTCCCAGACGTAGGACCAGCGCACCCACATCCAGCGTTCGCGCGGCTCTTCCAGGTGGGCGACATGCCAGGTCTCGCCCCCATCCACGCTCACCTCGACGTTGGTGATGGCCCCGCCGCCGCTCCAGGCTCGGCCACGGATGACATGCGTCCCGCGGGGCAGGGTGCGTTGATCGTCGCGGGGAAAGGTGACGATCGATTTCACCCCGATGGTGGTGATCAGTTCTTTGTTGGGATCGGTGGGAGAGTTGCCGTAGTAGTAGAAATTATAGTGATACCAGCAATCGGGCTCCTGCTCGCTCAGTTCGATGCGGCGCACCCACTTCACCGACCAGTTGCCCGACCATCCCGGCACCACTAAGCGCACCGGCGCGCCATGCAGATGTTCGAGCAACTCGCCATTCATGGCCCAGGCGAGGATCGTATCGGGATGCAAGGCTTTTTCCACGGGCAGGGCCTTATCGTAGTAAAAGGGTTCGGCGGGTAGGGTACCGGGCGCAGCGTTGCCGGGCAGGCCGCGATCCCAGCCCTCGACTCGGATATACCGTGCGCGGGGAGCCAGGCCCGCTTGCTCCAAGACCGCTGCCAGCGGCACGCCGGTGAACTCCCCGGCGCTGAGGATCATCTGCTGCTCACGCCGCACCGGTTTGGGGCCGACGCCTTTGAAGTGTTCGAAATAGTCGGCGTCGCTGCCGGAGCATTCCATCACCGTCCGCACCGTGCGGCCCGGGAATCGACGCAGCGTGTCGTAGGTGAGCTCCAACGGACGCCTCACCGCGCCATCGACGGTCAGCCGCCAGGCCTCGGGCGCGACCGGCTCTGGCACGGCAAAATGCTGCACCACGTAGAACAGGTGGGTGGGCGTCATCAACCCTTCCAGGTCGAGGACCGGCGTGCGCACCCTGGTGACGCGGCCTTGATCGTCGATGATCGTCTTCGGTTGCGCGGCATTCCGGCTCGGCCAGCCCATGCTTTGGGCGTTCCCATTTTCGCCGCTTTGGGTCGCTGTTCCACTGGGGCCATCCATGCGCAGAAAATCGGGAGTCAGATCCTCTTGCTGCGTCTCCATCGGCGTGCTCTCCTGTTGAGGGTGTGCCTGGCTCATACCAGATCGGTCTGGAGGAACGGGTGGGCACCCCGTCCCTCCGTTCGTGGATCACATCACCAGTGGCCGACTACTCTGACCGTTGCCGCAGGGCGCGATCTTCCACCACCACGCGCTTCTGGTCGGGGGCGAAGCGCAGCGTCTTTTGCTGCTCCACATCGCCGCCGGTGATGCGCAGGAAGAAGCTCCGATCCGGGTACTCGATGGAGTGAATATAGCCGCGCTGCATGGCGACGGCTTGGCCTGGCAAGAGCTTGACCTCGCGTCCCACCCGGAGGTCGGCGTACCCTTCCTGGCTGCCATCGTCCAGGCGTTCCCAGATCTTCATGTCGGTGTGGTTCGTATACTGACCGTACACCACCCAGCAGGGGCCATGATCGTGCGGGCTGGCGCCGCCGGCCTTCTCGCGACCGTGCACCAAAACGTAGACGTCGGTTTCGGGGTCGTGATGAAGACAGTGTGTGCCAAAGGGCGGGGGATCTCCGAGGTGGTCACGCAACAGGTGGGGATTGCGCAGGAGCTGTTCGAGATGCTGCCGTACCTCCTCGACCCCCTCCGGTCCAGGCTTACTTTTCAGGCTGCGACGCGTATCGGTGACGAACTGCTCCAGCGTATAGGCATGCTCCAAGGTTTCGGCTTGCGATGGCATCGGCACTCTCCTTTCTCCATGTGGCCCACCAGCCCTCCCCCTGCCCTCCGAGGTTCGCTCGGGTAGGCATGGGGCACCAAAGCCCTTGAACCGTTCCCCACCAGGGGGGAAGGAGGCTTGATGTCGCCGACCTCCTCTGCCAGCCCCTCCGAGGAGGATAGCGCGAGATCGCTGTTTCATATTAAGAACTGATCTTCTATTATTTGGCACGAGTATATCCTGCTGGAAAATCGTCAGTCAAGCGAATTGTCGGGCCGAGACAGGCTGCAATGGCGCCACGCTTCCAGCGGCGGGCGAATCAGTCAGCGCCGCCGCTGAGACACGGATGGCCGGCCGCATCCATCCCCACTGTGGATAGTGACGCTCGGCAAACGGGCAGGGCATCCACTGCTTGCTCTCGGCCATGGAGGCGGATACATTTGTACCATCGCGTTCTCATTGGCAGCCTTGGAGATAATGGCATGAGGCGAAACCCATCCCGTCCAACCCGCTCCCGAGAGGCGAGACCCACCTCGGTGGAAAAAGCCATCGATGTCCTCTTCTGCTTTGACCTGCACCATCCCCAATTGCGTCTCGTCGATATCAGCCGCCGGCTGGGTCTCCACAAGAGCACCGCATACCGCCTGCTCTCGTTGCTCAAGAAGCGAGGCTTGGTGGCCGTGGACCCCGCCAACCAGCTTTACAGTCTCGGACCGGGCCTGATCGAGCTCGCGTGGATCGTGCTGCGGCAGCAGGATCTGCGCACCATCTGCCGTCCCTACCTAGAGGACTTGCGGCGGGCCACCAACGAGACGGTCAGCGTGCATGTCCGCATCGGGGATAAACGGGTGTGTGTGGAAGAACTCGAGAGCGGTCATGAGGTCAAGTTCTCGGAGACGTTGGGATTGACCGCTCCTATCCACGTTGGGGCTCCCGGCAAAGCCTTACTGGCCTTCTTGTCCGAGGATGAGTTGAGTCGGTTGCTGCCCACGCTGTCGTTGACCCCGATCACTCCAGAGACGATCACCGACTTGGGTGCCCTGCAGCGCGAGTTGGCCGCCACCCGCGCGCAAGGGTACGCCATCAGCCGGGGGGAACGGTCGCCGCTATCAGCCGCAGTGGCGGCCCCGATCCGCGATCGCAGCGGGCAGCCCGTGGCCGCGATCAGTGTGGGCGGCCCCGTCCATCGGCTGACCTCGAAGGTCATCAAGGACGTGGCGGGACAAGTTATGAAGGTCGCGGCAGAGATCTCCATAGCCTTAGGCTACCGCGCGGAGTGACCCGATGAACGTCGAACGGCTCCTCAGCGCCGAAACCGGCCACACAGTCGACGAACGTTCGGGGGATGTGCTATGCTCCCTCTCCCTTTGGGAGAGGGCTGGGGTGAGGGCGGCTCCGCGCTGGCCCATGCGGCCAACTTCCCTCACCCTCACCCTCTCCCTGGGGGAGAGGGGACGAAAACCCCACCCCAGAGAGCCCCATTGTGGGGGAGGAGGCAAGAGGGGTGGATTGCTGACGCACACCCTCGGGGGGAGAGCGGCTTGACAGGGGAAATTGCCCAGGGGTATAGTTGTGCCGCATTATGGGAGGAAGGTTTATCCTGCAAAACAGGCTCCCTCCATCATCACGCCGTTCTCTGACCGATTGCGATCGACGCCGCGCCAGGGACTCTTGGAACGTACTCGATGCCACAGGACCGTCGGATAGCCCGCCAGCGTTGTCAGAGCACGGTGTCCAGGAAGGTAGGGGCCTTGATTAATCAAGTGCCTCACGCTCTCACAGCGGCGGCAGCGAGAACGTCACGACCATGGTTGAACTGAGGGGCAAGTGACACAGCGCTCACCCATTGGGCAATGCAGGAGGAATCTATGCCAACGTATGTCGACCCACACGCGTGTAACGCCTGCGCCGGGGAGGAGCGGGGCCCGTTATGCGTCTATATCTGTCCCAACGACCTCATGGTGTTGCTCCCCGACCTCAATAAAGGCTTCAATCAGGAGCCCGAGATGTGCTCCGAATGCTATGCCTGCGTCAAGCTCTGTCCCCAGGACGCCATCCATGTGCGGGGCTATGCTGACTTCGTGCCTCTAGGCGCCGAAGTACAGCCCAAGAGGGTGCCGCAGGGCCTGAGCTGGACCGTCCGTTTCCGCGATGGGCGAGAACTCCGCTTCACATACCCCTCCCGCTCCACCCCGGTCGGCTCTACCGAGCCGTATAAGGGCTTTCGCGAAGACCCTTCGCGGGACTTGAACAGCCAATCCCTGGCTGGTGATTCCCTATGGTTAGGCGTTGACCGACTGTCAACCCTGCAACGCAGCTAGGCTACCGCGGCAAAGCAGAGTATCGCTGCGTGTGTTGAACCTGTGGCGGAATGACCACGGCGCTGAGGTTGCCAGGGGTCGTTCTTCCATGTGTCCGGAGGACATCGTCGATGGCATTACCCCAAACCGAAACTGTGGACTGCGATATTCTAATCGTCGGCGGCGGCATGTCAGGTTGTGGCGCGGCCTTTGAGGCCAAATTCTGGGGCCGAGACTTACGGGTGGTGATGGTGGATAAGGCGGTCATCGAGCGCAGCGGCGCCACCGGCGAAGGCCTCTCAGCCATCAACTGCTACATGGGTCAGCGCTACGGCTGGAATACCCCGGAAGACTTCGTGCGCTATGTCGTCAACGACATGATGGGCCTGGCGCGGGAGGATCTGGTCTACGACGTAGGCCGGCATGTAGACGCCTCCGTGCATTTGCTGGAAGAGTGGGGACTGCCCATCTGGAAGAAAGACAATGGCGAGTACGAGCGCATCGGCCGCTGGCAGATCCCCATCCACGGCGAGTCCATCAAGCCGATCACCGCTGAGTCAGCCCGCAAGGCGTTGGGGGAAGCCAATATCTACGAGCGCGTGGCCATCACGCATTTGCTCACGGCGGCCAATGACCCTGGGCACATCGCCGGGGCCATCGGTTTCGCAGTGCGGGAGAAGAAGTTTTATGTGTTCAAGGCCAAGGCGGTGATCATCACCACCGGTGGCTCTTCCAACGTGTTCCGCCCGCGCTCCACCGAAGAGGGCCTAGGCCGCACCTGGTACTCGGTGTTTTCGACCGGTTCAGCGTACGGGTTGATGCTTCCTATCGGAACGGAAATGACCCAGATGGAGCACCGCTTCGTCCCGACCCGTTTCAAGGACGGCTATGGACCGGTGGGTATGTGGTTCCAGTACTTCCACGCCCGTGTCACCAACGCCCTGGGGGAGGACTACACGGTCACCCGGGCCGACGAGCTGAAGAAGTACGAGCCATACGGCTCGGCCATTCCCACGCCGACCCCGTTGCGCAACCATCAGATGTTCCTGGACATCCGGGACGGCCGCGGCCCCATGTACATGCGCACTGAGGAGGCCATGCAAAAGCTATCGGCCGGCGACCCAGCCAAGATGGAAAAAGTGCGCGAGGAGGCTTGGGAAGATTTCCTGGATATGACCATCGCCCAGGCCTTAACATGGGCGGCGCAGAACATCGCCCCCGAGGTGACGCCATCGGAGGTGGTGCTGGCGGAGCCCTACATCATGGGTTCCCACTCCGGCGAGGCTGGGGCCTGGGTCAGCGGCCCGGAAGACCTCGCCCCCTCGGAGTACTTCTGGGGGTACAACAAGATGACCCGCATCCAGGGCCTGTTCGCCGCCGGCGACGGGGTGGGGGCCGCGCCCCACAAGTTCTCCTCTGGCTCCTTCACCGAAGGGCGTCTGGCTGCCAAAGCGGCGGTGCACTATGTGCGGGATCATCCACAAGCCCCGCCCGTGGACCAGGGTGTAGTGGCGTCGCTGCAGCAGACCATCTGGGCCCCCTTGGAGACTTTTGAGCGTTATCGCGGGGTCTCCACTAGCGACGAGGTGAATCCGCATTACCTCACCCCCAAACAAGGGCTGGTGCGGCTGCAGAAGATCATGGACGAGTACGCCGCCGGGACCTCCGCCTGGTATACCACGAATGGGCCAACGCTGCAGCGCGGCATTCAGCTGATCGAGATGCTCCGCGCCGACCTGCAACACTTGGCGGCGCGCAACCTGCATGAGCTGCTGCGCTGCTGGGAACTCTGGCACCGCACTTGGGTGGGAGAAGCCCATATGCGGCACATGCTCTTCCGCCAGGAGACCCGCTGGCCCGGCTATTACTACCGCGCCGATTTCCCCAACCTGGACGACGCCAACTGGCGGGTCTTCGTCAATTCCCGCTACGACGCCGCCCACGACCGCTGGGAGCTGTTCACCCGGCCATACATCAGCTTGGTCAAGTGAGCTACCGCCTTTAGGCCGGTGCTGGGGCGTAGGTGCCAGGTGAAGCCATGAGAGGCACCGATGATCCCCTCTCCCCTTGGGAGAGGGACAGGGTGAGGGCGGTCCGAAACGCCGCTCACCGGTTGGGCTCCTCTCACCCCAGCCCTCTCCCGGCGGGAGAGGGAGCCTTAACTTGGTGCCTATGCCCGCAAGGGGGAGGATTCCAATAAGCGTTGTGCCGGCAGTGTCACCCAGCCGTAAATTCGGCCAAGCTAGTCGGGGATACAGGCCGTGACGGTGATCTCTACCAGCAGCTCGGGGGAATTCAGCATCACCTCCACGGTGGTCCGGGCCGGCTTGTTGGTGGGGAAGTATTTGGCGTACTCCTCGTTGTAGGCCGCCAGGTCTTCGCGTTTGGTCAGATGGGTGGTGACGGTCAGCACGTTGTCCAGGGAGGTGCCGGCGGCCTCCAGGATCATCTTGATGCGCTCGAGGACGTTGCGGGTCTGCTCGCGGATATCTTTGCCGACCTCCCCGGTGATGGGGTGTCGGCCGGTTTGGCCGGCGACGAACACCAAATTGCCGAATTTCGTGGCCGGCGAGAGGTTGGGGTTGGGCGCCGCCAGGTTGGCTTGGATGATCTCTTTCTTGGGCATGTTTCCTCCTTGTGCTCCCGCCCTGACGTTCCCCCGCCAGGGGGCTTTCCGGGGTAGGTTTGTTGTTCCGTCTACCCTCACCCCCCGCCCTCTCCCGGTGGGAGAGGGGGAAGGCAGCGGGGGAAGGGATGCGCGGCTGAGCTGGCTATGAGGTGGCCGCGACGGCAGAGGCTTTTTCGGCCTTCCTGAAGGCGGGGATCACATGCTTGCCGAACAGCTCGATGGACCGCATGGCTTTCCCATGCGGAATGGTCTCGGTCTGCATGATCAGGATGACCTGATCGACGCCGGCCTTTTCGTACAGTTCGACGCCTTTGCTACAGCTATCCGGGTCGCCGGCGATGATGATGCCGCGTTCGCACAGGGTATCGGCATCCATCTGGGCGAAGGCGGCCCGCGCCGCACCGGGCCCGGAATCCAGCGAGATCCCGACCTGGCGGGCTTGCTCCTTGTGCGCGTCGTCTGACTGCCTGAGCCAGCGTCCGAAGTCCGCCTTCAGATGCTCGGGGACGCCACCCCAGGCCTCCAGCAACTCCTCATAGGCGTTGATGCGGTCGCGGATGTAGGGCTTGGTCGGGCCGAAGAAGGTCTTCAGCGACAGGGCCGCCAGCTCGCGGGCCTCGCGGTTATCCTCGCCGCAATGGGCGTGCACGTTGTTGCCCCAGAAGTTGTTGATGAACGCCCCCACCGGTTTGGCATGCTTGACCGCTTCGCGGTAGGTGCGGACGTGCTCAGCTAGGATGTCCACGGCGTAGGTGGCGGAGGAGAGCACGCCGATGCCTTTCTCTGCCGCCACGTTAAAGCTTTCCGTCTGCGTGCACGCCAGGTACATGCGCGGATGCGGCTTCTGATAGGGTTTCGGCAGGACATGCCGCGGCGGCACTTTCCAGAAGCGTCCCTCCCAGGAGAAATCCTCCGACTGCCAGATCTGCGGGATCATGGTGATCGATTCTTCCCACAGGGCGCGGGTGTCCCTGGGATCGACGCCGAGGCCGATCTGCTCATAGGCGTTGGAGCGGCCGGTGCCGAATTCGACCCGGCCATCGGTCAACTGATCCACCATGGCCACCCGTTCGGCCACCCGCACCGGATGGTGGTAGGGGAGAATGCATACCCCGAAGCCGATGCGGATGCGCTTGGTCCGCTGGCTCAAGGCCCCGAACATCACCTCTGGGCAGGGTGACGCCGAGAACCCAGTGAGGAAGTGGTGCTCCACGAACCAGAGATTATCGAAGCCCAGGCGGTCGGCCAGCTCACACTGCTCCAGCGTCTCCTTATACAGGGTGTTCCAGTCGATATTTTTTCCCTCAAACGGGCGCTGCATCTCGTACAACAGTCCGAATTGCATCGGGCATCTCCTTGTTGTCACCGCCTCCAAAATCCCTCATCATACGCCCTTATGCTGCAAGGCCACCCAAGCGCAGACCGGTCTTACCCCAACTGTTCGCTTCTTCTGCCTCTTCAACATCGACCCGCTGTGGTGCCTTCACTGAGGCCACCCTCGCGACTAGCGCTGGGTCAGCTCCAGCACGCGCTTGACGCCCTAACGGGTATGGTAGACGTGCCGCGAGAGGACGGGACATCGCGGCGCATCTACGGCCTCACGTCACGCACGGTATCAAACCTCTTACCGATGGGCGAGCATACCACATGGGCGGAAGGATGCGCAATTGCGTCGGCAGGGCTAGGGTGCGCGTCAGCATTTTGCGTGGGTGTGCCAGGGCTCGCATCTCGCCCCCTCTCCCCCTGGGAGAGGGCGGGGGTGAGGGGAGCCCAGACGCCTGGACATGCCCGGCCGCCCTCACCCTGACCCTCTCCCGCCGGGAGAGGGCACCGGCGCACAGACGGCGTCGCGAAAAGGTGACGCGCACCCGGCAGGACTATCGCGTCAGGGCCGCCAGCTACGAGCGCGGTTCTTCCGTAGTGCCATGCCTCGCTGCGACCCTCGGGATTTTTCATACACTCTTGGTGGGGACCTCCAGCGTCGGCTGGCGGCATCCGCTCCTGAGGGGATACGGACAGGTCGGTGGTTCGCCTCCAGGAAACGCTTCCGATGAAAGCGCCAGCATGTTACAGTGGCAACCGATAGGGCAACGCGGTACAAGCGCATCGAAGGTCGTCATGTACAGGAGGGAGCTATGGCTATCTGGGATGACGTTCTGACCGAAAGGGACAAGCAGGTATTCGCCGCCGCTGGCTACGGGAAGCGCCAGGGATTCGGCAGCCGACCAGCGGTCATCGTGGTGGACGTCAACTACAACTTCGTGGGGGATGTCCCCGAACCCATCCTGGAGTCCATCAAGAAGTACCGCAATAGTTGCGGTGAAGAAGGCTGGCAGGGCGTGTATCAGATCAGAAGACTGCTGGAGGCCGCGCGGGCCAAGGGTGTGCCGATCTTTTACAGCACAGGCTCGTCGCGTCCCTCGGCCCTGACGGCCGGTCGATGGCATGGCAAAAACCGCCGCGGCGATGAAGACTTTCAGGCTCGAGCCCGAGATGGCAACGAGATCGTGCGGGAGATCGCCCCGCACGAGGGTGACATCGTCATCCTCAAGGACAAACCGAGCGTCTTCTTCGGCACCCCGCTGATGAGTTACTTACACGAGCTGCAGGTCGATACGCTGCTGGTTGCCGGGACCACCACCAGCGGCTGTGTGCGGGCCACCGTGGTGGATGCCTTCTCCTACAATTTCAAGGTCGTCGTCATCGAGGAGTGTGTCTTCGACCGGGGGCAGACTTCGCATAAGGTCAACCTCTTCGACATGCAGGCCAAGTACGCCGACGTCGTCCCCTTGGAGGCCGTCCTGGACTACTTGGACGAGCTTCCCGCTCACCTGTATGCCCCCCAGCGTCCTAAGATCGTGGCGCGGGCTTAATGGTGTTGTGCAGATGAGGGGACCTCGGCCCGACCGCCCTAAGGAGGCCTCGATGCAGCTTGGGACGAACGCGCCCACAGCGGGGGATAGACTTGCATGAAAGCCATCGTGCCGCCGTCGAATACCTGGGCTAAAAGTGGTGAGGAGTTGAGAAGGAGGTACTTCGAGTATCACGGGCCTAATGCGATAACCGGTCGAGCAAGGCGCGCTCTTCTGGAGTGAGTTCCTGTTCGAGGGTCGGGGTTGACTCGAGGAGCGCTTGCGCATCGGCGAGATGCTGCAGACGCTTTGAGCGACGACGCGCCGGATCGGAGGCAGCCCGGAGCTTCTCATGAAGGAGATCAGCGCGACCGATGACCCGGAGGCGCACATCCTCCAGCTCGATCTCCTCAGCGCGGCTGACCGCTCCTGCCAGCGCTGGGTCGTCGGTGAACTGCACTGGCGTGCCCTCCGGCCCTATCCAGTTTTCGGAAGGACTGGACCGTCCGGTACAGGTGAAGCCAGCTGCTTCGAGCTGGGCACGGGGGAGTAGACCGTATGCAGCCACGGCCACATCAATGTCGAGTGTGGTGCGGGGTTCGGCTTGGTGGACCTGGAGCGCTACGCCACCGATGATCGCATACGGCACTTCCGCCGCCGCAAAGACCCGGGCAAGCGCTAAGAGGTCAGGACGCTTCGTGCGTTCCATCTCACCTCGTAACCAGAACCACTGACGATCTAGCATGAATCCTTCTTCAAGTCCGTTGCGCATCATACTTTTTATCATAACACGTGCGCGATCGAGTGGCTAGGAATCTGGGTATGGTCGCCACGCCCCCCTGACGTCATCAACAAGAACCTATGGTATGATGAGCGCCACGAGGTGTGGCTGAGAAGCCGCCATAGGCGCCGCATGTCGTGGTGTTGCCACGAACGCGTGAGCCTTTATAGGAGGACAGTGTGAACGCCCGATCTCAGTCCTTTCGGATCATTGGACGCAAGACCCCGAAGGTCGATGCCATCGATAAGGTTACCGGGCGAGCCCAGTTCGGCGCCGATGTCCGCCTGCCGCACCTGCTGGTGGGGAAGGTGCTGCGTAGCCCCCATGCGCACGCGCGTATCCGGCGTATCGATACCAGCAAAGCCGTGGCACTGCCCGGTGTCCACGCTGTCATCACCGGCAACGATCTGCCCACGGTGAGGCCGGGCGCCCCTATGGCCGCCGGGATCGCGACGCTGCACGATGCTTATCTCAGCCAGGAGATCCTGGCCCGAGATCGAGTGTTGTTCCATGGGCATGCTGTGGCCGCCGTCGCCGCCACCTCCAGCGCCATCGCCGACGAGGCGCTCGATCTTATCCACGTGGAATATGAGTCGTTGCCCTACGTGCTCGATGCCGTCGCGGCGATGCAACCGGAGGCCGTGCGGTTGCACAACGATCTCTACACCCAAACGGCGGCCGGCAAAGCGACCACCCCCAGCAACATCGCGGAACACTTAGAGATGGGCCGCGGCGACGTGGCGCAGGGCTTCGCCGAGGCGGATGTGATCGTGGAGCGCACGTTCAGAACCCAGACCGTGCATCAGGGCTACATCGAGCCGGATGCCGAGACCGCCTGGGTGCGCGAGGATGGCAGCGTCGTCGTCTGGGCCAACACCCAGACCACCTTCACCCAGCGCCATGAGCTGGCGGTGGTCCTGAACCTGCCGCTGAGCAAAATCCGCGTCATCCCCACCGAGGTCGGCGGTGCCTTCGGCGGCAAGGAAACCGTGCGAGTGTCGGCGCTGTGCGCCGCCTTATCGCGCCGGGCTGGCCTGCCCGTGCGTATCACCCTCAGCCGTGAAGAGGTGTTTCGGGCCACGGGGCCGGCCACCGCGACGGTGTCCACCATCAAAGTCGGCGCCCGCCGCGACGGCACCATCACCGCCATCCAGGCGCATCTTGTGTACGATGCCGGAGCGTTTCCGGGGGCGCCGTTGCGCTCGGCCATCCGTCGGGTGTTTTCGCACTATCGCACGCCCAATTTGAAGATCGATGCCTACGATGTGGTGACCAATAAACCGCATGTGGCCGCCTACCGCGCCCCCGGGGCTACGCCAACGAATTTCGCTCTGGAATCGGTCATCGACGAGGTCGGCGAGACCCTGCACATGGACCCGTTGGCCTTTCGCCTTAAAAACGTGTCGCGCCTCGGCGATCCCATGCCCGACGGCGTCACCCTTCCCTCCGTCAGTCTGGTGCAGATCCTGCAGCAAATCCAGGGCCATCCCTGCTGGACCACGCTGCTGACGGGGCCGAACCGGGGGCGTGGCCTCGCCTTGGGCCTGTGGACGATGCCCGGCGGCACCACCAGTTGTCATCTCACGCTCAGTGCCGACGGGTCGGTGACGCTGGTGCTGGGCACGGTGGATTTGTCGGCTACCCGCACGAGCCTGGCGATGGTGGCGGCTGAGGCCCTGGGGCTAGAGTTGGCAGATATCCGTGTCGTGGTGGGGGACACCGATATGGTGGCCTACTCGGGCGCTAGCGCCGGCGATAAGGTGACCTATGTCACCAGCAAAGCCATCCTCCATGCCAGCCATGATCTGTTGGAGCAACTGAAAGCGCGGGTGGCTGCGACCTTAGAGGCCTCGCCGCAGGACATCGTCTATGAACACAAGCGCTTCTGGGTGCAGGGCTCGCCGGAACGCGGCATGACTCTGGCCGAGGCGGCGCGGCGGACGCTTCAGGTCGGGGGCACCGTGATGGGCCGCGGCAGCGCCAGCGAGACTTTCAGCACCGTAGCCCTGGCACCCAATGCGGCGGCACATGTGGTGGACGTCGAGGTGGACCGGGACACCGGCCAGGTGAAGATCCTGCGCTACACCGCCTTTCAGGATGTGGGGCTCTGCGTCAATCCCGATCAGGTGGAAGGCCAAATGCAGGGCGGCGCCACGCAGGGGATCGGCTGGGGCCTGGCGGAGACCTATCTGTTCGACAGCAGCGGCGCCGTGCGTAATGCGAATTTGCTGGATTACCGCTTGCCGAGCGCCCTGGACGTGCCGTACATCGCCGCCCACGTCGTCGAGGTGCCATCCAGCGACCATCCCTACGGCATCCGCGCTGTCGGCCAGGTGCCGATCGTGCCGCCGGCCGCTGCGTTGGCCAATGCCATCTACCGCGCCACCGGGGTCCGGCTGCAGGAACTGCCGATGACGGCGGAGCGACTGTATGTCGCGATGAAAGAGAAGGATAGGCCGGGTGTCTGAAGGGAGGAGACGGTTGGTCTTCTGAATCGACCGGCTAGAGGGATTTAGAGATCGGCGCAAGGGGATTTAAGACACACACGCGTTTCCCCTCTGCTAGCCCTCACCCCACTCTTTCCCAAAGGGCATAGGCGCCAAGTGAAGCCGTGGGAGGCACCGATCGTCCCCTCTCCCCCTGGGAGAGGGTCAGGGTGAGGGCGGTCCCAACCGCCGCTCACCGGCCTGGCTTCCCTCACCCCAGCCCTCTCCCGAAGGGAGAGGGAGCCTTCACTTGGCGCCTATGCCCATCGAGGGGGAGGGGAGCGATTGGGGCCTAGATTGGCGCAATCCCTACCCTGGTGAGCCCGGAAGGAGAGGGGCAACGGCTGGGGTTCGTCGGCGCCCATCGCGCTTTACAGCCAGGTGGCGAGGCCACACCTGAATCGATCCAGGTCGAGCAAGCGGATGCGCTTGTCGTCCTGCACCGACGCCCGCGTCTGTGGCGTGTTGTAACCCCAGGTCGCCAGGAACAGGCCGACGTCCGCCAGATCGGCATGGGTGGTGACGTGGCGCAGGGTTTCAAGGCGGTCTTCGACGAACCACAGCCGTGGACGTCGCCCGTGCGCCGCCATATAATCGACGATGAGGGTGCGGATGTTGTCGCACTTGTGGGTCCCGGCCTCCTTGCCCTGAATATCGGCCAGATGCACCCCCCAGTGATCCAGGATGCGGCGCGCGAACTCACCTTCCTTGGTGGTGACGAGGACCGTGTGCTCGGGCTCGGCCACCAAGCGGCGAACTTCGTCGAGCGCGCAGTACGGCACATGGCGCTCCAGCCAGTCGTGCGGGTCGACGGCGATCCAGGCCCGCCTGACGTCGTCGAGCGCATGCGTCAAGGCGCGGATCAACGCCGGGCCTGGCAGGGGTCCGGCGCTCACCAGCGCATCGCGTACCGCCTCCCAGTGGTGCAGGATGGTCGCTTCGGGGTATCCCTGCACGATGGCGCGCAGCAACAGCGGCATCTCCCAACCGGTCATGATCACCGGCCGGAGAGCACGAAACACCGGAAAGAGGTCGGCGCTGGGCTCTTTGTCCTCAGGCCAGACTTGCATGTAGCTGCGGCGGCTCGCTTCAAAATACTCCCGCATGCCGTCGCAAAGGACACCGTCGAAATCGAGCGCCAAGATGTGCGGGATGCTCATAGGACGGTCTGCGCCTTCTCGAAGATCTCTACCCACTGCCGATACCGCCGGGCGATCTCGGCCACCGCCCCGTCCCGCGAGCTCTTCTGCTCGCGCCAGGCGATCAAGGGGTCCCAGAACGTCGTCCGCCCCACCGCGAAGCCGATGAACCCCGGCACCCCAGCGGCCGTGGTCAGCCAGGTATAGACCCGTTTTTCGTCCTCGCCCCGGCCGAGGACGATGCAACCCACATCGGCGCGTCCATCCCGACGAGCGGTCTGGGCTACCTGGACGCAGTCGTCGCGACGGTCGAGCCCCTCGATCTTCCAGACGTCCGGCTCGACGCCGTGATCCTGCAGTTCCTGGATGGCACGCACCATCAGCGCCGGGCGCCGCTCGGAGTCGTAACGCCGGCGGTCTCCACCCAGCTGTTGCAGTTGCTCGGGCGTTGCCGGCACCAGCAGCTCGAACATGTACAGGCGGTTGGTGCGGTGCAGATACTCCGACAGCCGTCGCAGCCGCTCGGTCTGGCGCGCGTTCACGACTTTATCGCCCTCCGGGTTGTAGCGTACCAGGACCTTACAGAAGGTCGGGTTGAACGCCTCGATGTGCTGGGCAAACGCCTCCCCGTACTCGAAGTCGAACTCGTCCTGACCGCTCTTCTCCGCAGGCGCTGCGGTAATGTACCCCTGCTTGGCAGCATCCCGCAGAATCGCCGCCCCGAACTGCTCATCGACCAGGATGCCGGCGCGCTCTTTGGCCACGCCAGCCGCGATGGCCGCCTTGAAGCCGTCGTAGATCACCTGCTTGGCGGCGGCGATCTGCGCCGTCTGCTCCGGGCTCAGGGTGCCCTTCCAGCCGAACATGCCGGTTTGGAAGGAGCCCCGATGGTCAAAGGGTAAGACATAGAGGGGTTTGTTGTAGCCGAGTGTCATAGCTTCACCTCCCGCAGTGTGCGATAGCGCCGGATGAGGGCGTTGGTGGAGCTGTCATGGTTAAGTGCGGGCTCGCTCACGCTCTCCAGCTCGGGAACGATGCGCTGCGCCAGCACCTTGCCCAGCTCCACACCCCACTGGTCGAAGGAGTTGAGGTGCCAAATGACGCCCTGCGTGAACACGCTATGTTCGTAGAGCGCCACTAGCTTCCCGAGCGTCTCCGGCGTCAGGCGCTCGGCCAGGATGGTGCTGGTCGGCCGGTTGCCCTCGCAGGTCCGGTGCGGCACTAGCCAGGCCGGCGTCCCCTCGGCGGCCACCTCCTCCGGCGTCTTGCCGAAGGCCAAGGCCTCCGTCTGGGCGAAGACGTTGGCCATCAGTAGGTCGTGGTGCTGGCCGATCGGGTTCAGCGTCTGGCAGAAGGCGATGACATCGCACGGGATGAGCTTCGTCCCCTGATGGATGAGCTGATAGAACGAGTGCTGGCCGTTGGTCCCCGGCTCGCCCCAGAAGATCGGCCCGGTCTGATAGTCGACCCGGGCGCCGTCCAGCGTCACATACTTGCCGTTGCTCTCCATGGTCAACTGCTGCAGATAGGCCGGGAAGCGCTTGAGATACTGCTCGTACGGCAAGACGGCGACGGTCTGCGCCCCGAAAAAGTTATTGTACCAGATGGCGAGCAGCCCCATCAGCACTGGCAGGTTGCGCTCAAACGGCGCGGTGCGGAAGTGTTCGTCCATGGCGTGGAAGCCGGCCAGCATGGCGCGGAAGTGCTCCGGGCCGATGGCGATCATGGTGGACAGGCCGATGGCCGAGTCCATCGAATAGCGACCGCCGACCCAATCCCAAAAGCCGAACATGTTGGCGGGATCGATGCCGAATTGCTCGACCGCTTTGGCGTTCGTCGACACCGCCACGAAGTGCTTGGCGATGGCCTTCTCGTCGCCGAGGGCGCGCAGGCTCCAGTCGCGCGCCGTGTGCGCGTTGGTCATGGTTTCGAGCGTGGTAAACGTCTTGGAGGCGATGATGAACAGCGTCTCCTCGGGGTCGAGGTCGCGAGTGGCCTCGGCGAAGTCGGTGCCGTCGACGTTGGACACGAAGCGGAAGCACAGGTCGCGGGCGCTGTAGGCTCTCAGCGCTTCGTAGGCCATCACCGGTCCGAGATCCGAGCCGCCGATGCCGATGTTGATGACGTTCCGTATGCGCTTGCCGGTGTGCCCCCTCCAAGCGCCGCTGCGTACTTGGCTGGCAAAGTCGGCCATGCGGTCCAGCATGGCGTGCACCTGCGGCACTACATCCTCGCCGTCGACCAGGATGGACTGACCCCGAGGCGCGCGCAGCGCCACGTGCAGCACGGCGCGGTCCTCTGTGACGTTGATCCGGTCGCCGCGGAACATGGCGTCGATGCGCTCGCGCAGGCGGCAGGCCTCGGCGAGCTGCACTAGCCGGCGGAGGGTCTCAGCGGTGATGCGGTGTTTGGAATAATCGAGGTAGAGGCCGACGGCTTCGGCGCTGAGGCGCTCGCCGCGTTTGGGGTCCTCGGCGAAGAGTTGCCGCAGATGCACCCCTTTGACCTGCTGGTAATGCTCAACGAGGGCCGCCCCTTCCGGGCGGTGGGTCAGGTGTGCGATACGCTCCGTCATGGTGGACTCCCCTCAAGCGGGATCATCGTTCCACAAGCGCCTTGGCGGGGTCAGAGGCGAGCTCGAACAGCCCGCAGACACACTGTACAGGCCGTCGGCGTCTCCGCCACCGGCACTAGCTTTTGGCTTTTTTCATGGCGATGACCACCAGCCGATCCGTCCCAGACTCGGCCCCCCAGACTTCCTCCTTACGGCCCGGCATCTGCCGTACATTGGCGTTCGGCCGATCGCTCGGAAAGCTCTCGAAGCGTTTGGGAGGCGGATCGACGCGCACGGCCGAGCTATGCCTCGCCCCCCTGTAGGGCTGGAGGCCTGCGTGGCCGTTCTCGATAGTGACACGGCTCAGCGCGCACGGTGCAGACGGGCTGCGATCCTGGGCTGTTGCTGTAGCGTTTTGACTCCCCGAGAAACGGTTTCGTTCCGGCGCTGGGATATCTGACCAAGATGAGAAACCGTTAGCAGTCTACAACCTTGAGCCGCCCGAAATCCACGACATTCTCTTTGTTGTGGCGATCATCATCGCACTGGATCAGCACTGACCTCCCTTTTCGACTCACCATTGGGGCGAGGCCTCCACCTAACGGTCGTGGGGGCAAGGGAGAGGAGAGGGTATCGGTTCAGCGACGATGTGGCAAAAAAAGCGACGTACACCCGAGAGGGCAGACGAGGTCGCGCAACGCGGGACGTTTGGGTAAAATAGTACCGTTACTCGGAGCCGGCGCAGCGCTATGTACGCACGCCGCACTCAGGGTCTCGCCTTCGAGATGCGGCCTCGTTATACGGGGCTGCATCATTGCGCCTTTCGAAGTGTAACAGCGCGTACTCGTCAACGTCAGAGTGAAACGTGAGGGTATGGACACATTTACACAAGGCCTCTTAGGGGCGGCGGCGGCGCAGGCGATCTTCGCGAAGCAACTACCGCGTGCCGCTGGCGTCATCGGCTTCGCCGCCGCCGTTGTACCGGATCTGGATCTCTTCCTGGGGTCGAGTACTGACCCGGTCGCCACTTGGCTTTACCATCGGCAGTTTACCCACAGTTTGCTCTTCATTCCGATCGGGGCGCTGCTGTGCTCCTTGTTCTGCATTTGGATGAAGACGTTCAAGGGCCTGCGGCTTCAGCTCTATGGCGCGGCGTTGGTGGGCTATGCCACGCATGCGCCGCTGGATGCCTTAACGAGCTACGGCACGGTATTGCTGTGGCCGTTTTCCGATCGACGCTTTGCCTGGGACGTCATCGGCATCATCGACCCGATTTTCACGGTGGCTCTACTGCTTGGCGTCATCGGGGCGACTGTGGTGCGTCGCGCCGGCCCCTCACGGCTAGCGTTAGCGGTCGCCCTCGCCTATCTGGGATTTGGCGTATGGCAACACCAGCGCGCCGTCGATGTGCAACGGCAGCTGGCTCAGGCCCGCGGGCACGCCATCGGCTATAGCCGGGTGATGCCAGCGCCCGGCAGCCTTGTGCTGTGGCGCTCCGTGTACGTGACGGACGGCCGCATCCATGTCGATGGGGTGCGAGTGCCCTGGTGGGATGAGCCGCTGGTGAAACCGGGCGGCTCGGTCCGTCTTGCCACCTTCAGCGATGTCCCGCCGGCGATGGCTGAGCGCGACGGCACGCGCCGGATGTTTGAGGTGTTCTCCTGGTTTGCGGATGGGTTAGTCGCACCGGTCGACGGTGAGCCCTATACGATCGGCGACCTGCGCTATGCCGTGGAGTGGAGTGGGCTCACGCCGTTGTGGGGTATCCAGTTCGATCCGCAACGCTCACCGATGCCGAGACGTTGGCGTCCGCAACGGCAGAGCCGCGGCGACTATATGCGGAACCTCTGGCGTACGCTGATCGACGGCGATCCAGGCTATCGGCCGGTCGCCGAAGTGCTACCCGCGATGTCCCGTGGCTGAGCGGGGCGGCCGCTTCGTATCGGCCATATCCCCGCTCGGGGAGCACCCATGCTCCTCTTAGCGTCAGCCCGCTGACCCAGAGCGATGGCACCTTGGTCGCCGAGTTGTGGGCTACCTTGACAAGGTCGCTCGACTCAATCCTGGTCATGCGGGTGGTTCATCCAGACATGGCATCATACCGACGGCAGCTCCGGAACGATCTAGTCGCGGGCCCATCCCGAGGAGGGTAATGCATCTGATCATCCCCGCGACATTTCTGTGGAAGGGAACTCTCGACCCCTCCTTGGTGTCTCTTGCTAAGAGCCATGTGACCCTGCTGTGTATCGTTCTGCCCAGAGCTGTGAATATCCGAGGCCATCAGAGATTGGCTCGAGGAGGTTACGATGGAACGCATCCTTGGACCATTTTCACCCTATCTCTACGCCGTGATGCGTATCGTCGTCGGCTTTCTGTTCGCCAGTCATGGGGTGCAGAAGCTCTTTGGGGCGTTAGGCGGCATGGACGGGAGCGGTGCCAGCGCCTCGCTGTTTTCCATGATGGGGCTGGCGGGGTTGATCGAGTTCTGCGGTGGAGTGCTCATCATGGTGGGCTGGCTAACCGGCTATGTCGCCTTCATCGCCAGCGGCGAGATGGCAGCTGCTTACTTTATGGCGCATCACCCTCGTGGCTTCTGGCCCATTCTGAACGATGGCGAGCTGGCGGCGCTGTACTGTTTTATTTTCCTGTACATCGCCAGCCGCGGCGCGGTCGCATGGGGCATCGACAGCGTGCTCAAGCGCTCGGCGAGCAAGCCCCTATAGACCCTGGCAGCAGCCGCGATAGCGTCTGGGGGTGGACCGTCTGCTTTGCCCTGCCAAGCCACGGTATCCGTATCCAGCGACCCTGGCTGGCTCGTCGCCTAAGTACTAGGGCGTACTCCAAGCGCTTCTCGCAATCCGGCGAGGTCGGTGGCGGGACGATGACATGCTAACGGAGGACCATTGATGCGATGGGGCAGAACGATAACGCTGCTGCTGGCCTGGTTGATGTTGGCGATGAGCATGTCCTCTCTGGCCTTGGCAGGGGTATGGCGCTGGACCCAACTTCAACAATACTGGGGAGAAATTAAATCCGTCCGGATCGATAAGTGTGGCCGCCGCCCCGGACTGTGTGGGGGCGCAATAGTGCTGGCCCGACGCGAAGGAGGCGAGGTGGTCCTGGCCATCCGACCGGGGACCTGGATCAAACGCGGCGAGCGCTTGGTGCTCATCGAGGAGTTGCAGATTGGGGATGCGGTGCATGTGCAAGCCTTTGAGATCGAGGGGCAACCGGGTTTGCAAGCGACGACCATCGATGGGTTGACCCTGCGATAGCGCAGCGTCATGACGGCGATGCGACGGTGGGCTCGCACCTTGCACCGCGGCGATGAGGTCTTAATGATCGCACACTTGATGGCCGAGCGTCTGCCCGATTGAGCGCCACTGACAGATGATGCCGTGCCGGGAGTACTGGCTCATGGCGTCTCGGCGGGCGCTGAGCTCACGCGGCTTCCGGGCGATCGGAGCTGATCGGTCTCGACCAGATGACTCGGGGAAAGGGAGAATTGGACATGCGCAGACCATGGATCACCCGGATGAGTCTAGGAGCGGTCGTCCTCAGCCTCGGCCTGGGGCCGATGCCCATGGCGGCTGAGGTGGTGGACGTCGGGGACAAGGCACCCGACTTCCTCATGCACAGCACCATGGGCGAGACTGTGCGGTTGTCGGATTATCAAGGCAAGAGGAATGTCCTGCTGTTCTTCTTCCTCGCCGCCTTCACCGGCGTCTGAACGCAGGAAGCCCTGGCTTTCCAATTGGATCTGCCCAAGTACGAAAGCCTTGATACCCAGGTGCTGGGTGTGAGTGTCGACGTCATCGGGGCGTTAGAAGCCTTTGCGGAGAAATTGGGTTTGACTTACCCGCTGTTGAGCGATTTTTCGCGGGATACGGTGAAGAAGTACGGCGTGATGTACGACGATCCGAACTCGGCGTATTTTCGTATGGCGCAGCGTGCCTACTTCGTCATCGACAAGCAGGGGATCATCCGTTATCGTCATGTGATGGCCGAGGCCGGGCATATGCTCGATGCGGAGGAGATTTTCACCACGGTCAAGAACATCGTGAGCCAAGCGCAGTGAGACAGCGGATATGGGAGGGAGGTCGTCAGTTGACCAGTAGGCGGGGCATGGGCGTGGTGGGACTCGCGGTAGCATTGGTGCTGGGGTTTGGCTGGGCCGGGCTGGCAGGCGAGGGCGTTACGACCTCGATCTATGAGGGGCAGATCAAGGCCGTGCGCATCGATAAGTGCGGTCTGCAGCCGGGGTTGTGTGAGGGCTCGATCGTGCTGGCGCAAAAGGGGGGTGGGGACACCGCCCTCGATATTCGGGTGGGCACGTGGATCAAACGCGGCGACCGCTTTCTGACCATTGAAGATCTGAAAGTCGGCGAAAGCGTGAAGGCCCAGGCCTTCCGCCTGCCGGGCGAGGCGAATCCGCGGGCGGCCATCCTCGAATTTACGACGAGTCCGTAGGTTTTCATTCCCCTCCACCCCCCCACCAGGGGGCATGGGCCGTGCGGGGCACGTTCTGGTCTCGACAACGCCACTTGGGGAGGCCTTTCAACAAGGCGATAGCACGGTTCAGTCGTCTTAACGATAACGCCCGCTGGGCGCTATGGAGCGCCGCGGAATCGCATTCAGGTGCAGCGCTTTGCTCGGTCGGCACCTCCCATGGGATGGCCTTTCATCTATCGTTTGAAGCAAATACCTCTCCGAAAGGTCCCAGAAACCTTCGCACCCGGGACCAATCTGCGATGGCGAATACAATGTCGGAAAATGCCCCGCTGAATTCGTTTTCCAGAGCCTGGCGAAAATCGGTAGCAGTGCGGTGGGCATCATTACCGAAAGCGCCACAGCCCCAGGCACCAAGCACAAGGGTCGCATGTCCGTAGGCCCGTGCGATAGCCAATACCCGATGAATCCGTTGTCGTAAGAGGTCGCCGGCTTCCGGTTGGCCAACGGCAGGCGCATATGGAGCGGCGCACGTAATGAAGCTCAGGAGCCAAGGGCGCCCAAGCGCCGATCCATCATCGCTTCGAAAGACGGGAACATCAGGCGAATAGATCGCCCAATCGGTAGAATCCGGTCGCGGGCACCTGCGGTGCACTTCATACATCGGATCGCCAGCTAATGTCCGGTATAACGCGCTGGATCGGCAAAGAACTTCCTCTTGAGCTCTGGCACCGTTAAGGAAGCCGCCACCGGGGTGAATACCGTTGGCAAAATTCAGCGCCAGAGGCTTCAAGCCGCTGTCAACGAGGCGCCGCGAAGCTCCGAGAGTTGTTTCGTTTGTGACTTGAACCCGCGTTTCAGCAAATGTTATGGACTCACGCGCTGGTAGCCTCTCATCCGGAGGAATGCTTACCTTTGCGGCGCAAGCAGCTTGCACATAACGACTCCAGTCGACTTTCGTGCCAGCTCCGTAGATATAGTACCCCTGAGCGACGGCTTCCACTGCTGACCTTCCAAGCGCGGCGGCGACATCTCGGGGGATGTCCAATTCCTGCCGTCGGGATGCGACCATTTCATCCGAATCGAGGCAAGGAAGCATCTTCAACATGATAGGCTCCATCCTTTAGGCTGAACAGGATGCATCATTGGCGCTCTCAAGTGCCCGGTGCATGCAATGGTTTGGTGGCGTTTAGGTGTTTGCTGCAGTGGTTATTGTGAGAATTGCTCAACGAGTTGCCGAACATGCTCATTTGACACACCATAGCTTACGATTGCTACCTCGATATTCCAATCCTTGTAAAGCTTCAGTGTACGTGTCAGGCCTTCTGTGATCCAATGGATTTTGTTGCCAAACGCCCCTCCACCAAGCAGTGTGAGAAACACACGATTGTTTCCAGTACTCTACCAATTCAAGATCGCAGTGCATATAGTTGCTTCGTAGGATGCTTCCAACACTAGCCGTGCAAAGTCTTCCCAGAGATCAGGGGAATGATTGGAAGACGCCACAGGCAAGGCAGAGCAATAGGCTTGTGAGACTCTATGAGTACACTCTTTGAGAGTTACTTGTGTCTGCCACTGAATACCGATCCGCAGCAGTTTGCGAAGTTCATCACGTTCATTTTCACTGGAGACTCGAAGGCGATTTGAAATCTCAATTAGGCCGATCCGCGCGGCCAGAGCATAGCCATTGCGCATGTGCCAGAGGCGATTATGAGAATTCCCCAACGCTCTTCCGAGGTCTACGAGACAGTCGATTTGGTGGCTTTCCGATTGGCCGATTTGCCCATTTACGGGTGCAAAGTAGTTTCGGTAAATTGTTCCGGCACCAGCCGCAATCGCACACGCAGGCCCTTGGGTATGATCGTGTTCATAAATGCCCACCCCATCCTCGGGGATTACGCTCGGAGACGTCATTTCCAACAAATTGAACTGCGAAGCCACTTGAAATAGCGAGCCAGCTTGAGAGATGTCGACATGCAAAGCTTGGACGTCTGCAACCACTTCCTGTACTGAAATGTTTCCGCCACCACCTGCACCAGACCGGACGTGTTGGACGCGCTCTCGGAGTTCGGCCAGGGACGGTGTTTCCAACCGACCGTAGGCCATCACTTTGCCATTGACGCGGGATGTCAACGTTTCACCATCGATCGTGATGTTCTGGCGAACACGGCTTGGCAACGTCTCGCGAAAGCCGGTCAACACTTCAAACCATGTCATTCGACTTCTCCATGCCACCTAGTGCGCCATGTTTAACGGCGGGGATGCAAAACGACCCGCCACCTACCACTTCGCCGGCCAGGTGCAATGCACCGCTGTTCCCCCGCCGCTGCAGAAGTAGTTTAGGCCTTTTCCTGCTCACTCACCACAAGTTCTACTATGACCTTGCTCTTTGACCTGGTTTAGGGCCTCGGAGCGGTGTATCTATGGCCTGCTCTGGAGCGGAAATACCCCAACGCTGCACGGGAATGGATCTGGCAGTATGTGTTTCCATCGGGCCGGTTGTCTGTAGACCCCCGAAGCGGAACGGTGCGTCGCCATCACATCCACGAGAACGCCCTACAACGGGCCGTGAAGGAGACAGCTGTCAAGATTGGCTTGACCAAACAGATGAGTTGTCACGTCCTGCGGCATTCCTTCGCGACCCATCTCCTGGAAGGGGGGTATGATATCCGCACCGTGCAGAAGCTGCTGGGTCATGCCGATGTGTCGACGACCATGATCTATACGCACGTGTTGAACAAGCCAGGGCAGGCGGTGAAAAGCCCGGCGGATCTCGATATCTGACTCCTCGATAGTGACTTTATGTATCTCACCCCGAGCTCTGCGGCGGGCTTCGACTGATAGAGGCTTCGCCCCTCCATGCTGCAGGATACCATGGCAAGTCGGACAACATCGTCTACCGAAGGCTGACGACGTGAGGTAGTCGAGCCGGTAGACGCCATCGACCACCTTCTTGCGTACAGGTGCCGGGCAATGCGTGAATCATCACGGTGGGCGGCTTGCCAACACAGCCGTTCCTCAAGGTTCTGGGTGATCTCCCGTCGTGTTTGTCCCATAACTCGCCCTCCTCTCCTGAATGGTGCTTCTCGCTACAGAGAAAAGGGGCCAGAGAGCAGGACCTTCGCTTATATCGGAACTTCAGTTCAATACGTGCTGATATCTATGGATAGAGTTCCCTATGATAGGAAGGGTGACGTACCCCGAGCCAGGGGGTTAACTGCCCCAGAGAAATCTTCTTCAGCACATATTCGTCTTTTAACGTTACTGTTCTTTCTTTGATTAGAGCAGTCCCTTCCCTCGCTGGCTTCGCCAATAGCAGAACATCCAGTTTTATCCGTAAACGATTTGGCCTCTTTTTTTCAATGACGATTATCCCGGATGCTTCCGATGAAAAAACTCCAGCACCTCTAGAAATGAATGCAGATGCGCCACTGGAATAATAAAATTTCACGTCTGGAGAGTTCACGGATATAGGTTTGCTTTCCTGATAATTCTTTATCTCAAAAGTTATTTTTTCATATGTCTCATCATCAACAGCATCTGGATCTCCTACGTCGAATTTTCGAATCAAAATAATTAAGTTATTGCCAAATTCAATGTAGTGACCGGAAAGTAAACGTTCGATAGAGGAATTACGGAGTTTAGTGCCCTGGCATAAATCAATCAAATGATCATCCTCAAGATAGAACAAGGTTAGATTAGTACAACCAAAAATTGATGCCATAATGAAAAGTAACGTTAAAAGTTTATTCAATCGTATTTTCTCTTTTTGCTTTAAAAAATTTGCATGTTGCACTAATAAAAATTGAGGATTCGTCTCGATATGAGATTAATGTCTTCACCATATTCAAAGTTTGCATCACATATATATTTGCGGTGAATATCTCATGAGAATAATTAATAGTATTCATACACAACTTGTCTAATGATTTCTTAAGACATATTATAGAATTTTTTCTGTTTCGATATCTTAAACTAGACTCTTTTAAGGGAAAAGTTTATATTCATTAGCAATTATGATACAACGACCTGTGATAAAGCTGAAAGTTGTATAGGCCACAACATGTCTCCATAACAGTATTGTGAATTCAGTTCTCCAAGAGGCGCATCATATCTTTCACGATCAGATAGCGTTTTACACATCAATGAAATGTTCTATATGGATTGAAAGAGTCTTTGAACTATCTTTTTCAAGATACAATAATCTAGATTTTAACCACCGCCTGAAAAAATGTCGATGATATTGATAAGCCATTTTTTAAAGCGCTCCCAAAACGAATTTTTTCTAAGTGACCTAACAAATAATATAGTAACATAGAAAAAAAGAATCATTGCAATTGCTAACCATATCCAGAAATCCATCTAGATCACCATGACAATGTGCCGATTTCTCTCGCGACTTCCCATATTTTAGCTTTACTTTCTGTTAACCTTTCGTACTTTCTCTCGAGAAAACCGGATGGTGTTGGTTCGCATGGATCGTCAAATTGCTGTCCATAGGGAAGAACACCTAAAAAGTTTCGCCATGTTGCATTAGACCAGCTTTCCGCAATAGCTTCTCTCCACTGTTGGACGGCACGTTGTTGTGCAGCAGTCCCACTGTATAGGTTCCATGTCCCCATGAATGCGAGACCTGCACTACCCGGAGTACCCACGCCAGTTGCGGCAAGTCCCGCCGCCGCAGCAAGCTTTAACGATCCGGAAGCATATAAGCGTCCTGCATTAAGAGCGTTAGCAACAGCAGAGATAGCCTTTGTGGGATTAAACAATCCTATTGGATCGAGCCTATTAATCGGGTCTTCCAGCACATACCCGTAAAGATTAGGATCGCCACCCAGAAACCGAATCGGATCCTTCGCCGTCCAACGCCCCGTCTCGGCATCATAATCCCGTGCCCTAAAGCGCGTCAACTTGGTGTCGGGATCATACATACCCCCGGCGAAGCCAAAGGGCTGGAAGCCGGGGTTGTCGTCGTAGACTACCCGGCCGAAGGCATCATAGGCCAGGCGCTGCACGATGTGGCCCGTGGCCACATCGATGACCAGTCGCGGACTGCCCAAGTGATCGGTGAGGATCCGATAGGTCCGACCCCCTTTCACCAGATAATCGGGCACATTGCCGTGGGCGCCATAGATGAAGCGGGCGATCATGGCACCACTGCCATCCAGTTCGGCCACAGGCCTGAGCTGGCCGCTATAGAGAAACCCCTGCACCAAGGTGCCGTTCACCTTCTTGCCCGCCCGGCGATTGCGGCCATCGATGACGTACTCAATTTGGGTGCCGTCGGGCAGGGTCACAGCCGTCAGATTCCCCAACGCATCATACGTGTACGTCGTTGTCACGCCACTAGTGGTCTTGCTCTGCACCTCGCCATTGGCGGTATAGGTGTACGTTGTCGACCCATAGCGGGTCAGGCGATCCTGGATATCGTACGTGGCGGTGACGGTGCCCTCGGGGTTGGTGACACTCACCCGATTGCCATTGCTATCGTAGCTGTATACCGCGAGGGCGTTGCCATCGCGCTGGACATGGGTGAGTCGTCCGACACTATCGTACTCATAGGTCTCGATCGTGGTGTGACCGTCCAGCATCTCGGTTTTCTGGATGATGCGCCCGAGGGCATCGCGGACGTACTGCACGGCAAAGATCTCCAGACCGCTGAAGCGGGCGCTGTAGCTGTCAGGCTCGCCATAGCTCGTATACGTCCAAGTGGTGGCAATATTCCCCAACGCGCTGCCAGTGAGAAGGTCATGTTGTGGATGACGGCTGAGCGTGAGGGCGCCGGCTTGGGTCAAGAGCCCGTCGGCGTCGTACTGGAAGGTGGCCAAGACTTCGCCATTGACGTGCTGGGAGATCAGACGGAAATCGTTGTCATAGGTGTACTGGACGCTGCCCACGATACTTCCCGACCAGGTCTCGCTCGTCAGCAGGCTCCCATCGTACCCATAGGTCAAGATGCCACCATCCGGGGCCGTGATGGTCGTGAGGTGGCCTGTCGCAGGATCATACGTCGAGCTGAGCTGGCCGCGCGGGAAGGTCAACGTGCTGAGGCGGCCCGCCCCATCGTAAGCCACATCGATGGTGGTGCCATCGGGGCGGATGACCTGTACGAGTTGGCGATCGAGGTTGTAGGCATACTGTGTTGGCGTCGGCCCCGCCTCCAGCTCGGGCGGGACATAGGCCGCTGCCAGATCGACCGGGGTGTAGGCGAAGGCATGGCCGGGCCGACCTGGCGGGGTAAGCGATGTCAGGTTGCCATTGGCATCATAGGTATACCGCAGCTCGCGGCCGTCGGGCAGCGTCTGCTGCAGCAGCCGGCCTGCCGGATCATAAGCAAAGCCGACCGAGCGCCCCAGTGGGTCGGTAAGGCTGGTCAGATAGCCTTGCGCATCATAGGTCAACACGGAGGTGCGAATGCCGTGGGCTACACTGGCGAGGCGTCCCAGGCTATCATAGGTGTAGCGCATAGGTTCCAGGCCATCGACGCGCGCTTCGAGGATGCGGCCCGGCGCATCGAAGAGGCTGATCCTCTCCCGTCCCACAGGGGTACGCAGGGTCAGTCGCCGCAGTGCCGCCTCGAATGTACTGATATAAGCGTTCCCATTCAGGGTGAGAGTGTCCGTCTGCGTGAGTAAGCTCAGCGGGTTGTGCGGATCGGCGAGCGTGATGGTGCGAGCGTTCGTGACATTTGACACGAGGCCGTGCGGGGTTGTCACTTGGAGCTGCGTCGCCAAGGGCGCCTGCATCCCGAACCGCGGCTCGGGCCCTAATAGGAGACTGTGAACCGTCCCATCCGGCAAGGTTGTGATGTGGCGGCCGTTGCTGCCGATCCAACGCTCTTCCTGCAGGCCACTCGGCAAGGTGTTGAGGCGCCGCCTATCACCGGTGGGCCATTCCTCAACCCGGTAACTGGTTGTTCGACCCAATGCCGTAGCCAAGGTGACTTCGAAACCCGAGGGCAATTCATGACGCGTCAAGGCCTTGAAGCCGCCAGCGGGGTCTTCGTCCCGTGCTAAGCGTCCCAGTGGGTCATAGCTGAAGCGGTACCGGTGCCCGTTTGGGGTCGTCATCCTGGTGAGCAGGCCGTCGGCGGTATAGGTCAGCTGCGTGCTGTGACCGGCCGGATCTGTGGCGCTGGCCAGATAGCCCTGAGCATCGAGGCGGAAGGTCGTACGCTGGCCGAAAGGGGCGATAAGCGCGGCAGGGTGGCCGCTCGCATCGCGCTCAATCGTCACGGTGTTGCCATCGCCATCCGTCAGCGCCACGAGGTGGCCAGCGTTGTCGTAGCGCATCCGATAGCGCATGGCCCCCGTGAGCGCATTGAGGGTCTGGAGGTGACGACCACGCCGATCGAATACATAGACTTCGTTGCCGTCGTCCGAGGGAATGGCGATGTCCTCAAGCGAGAACTCTGTCATGGGCAGCTCCACCCGCCGGACCCGGCTATTATAGAGGTCGGCAATGTAGAGGTTCCCGTCCGGGCCGACCGCTACCGCTACAGGGAAATTGAGTTGTGCCTGGAGAGCTGGGCCGCCATCACCGCTGAAGCCGGGGACCCCATCCCCCGCGATGGTCGTGATCAGCCCATCCGACCCGATGCGCCGGATGCGGTTGTTATCGAAATCGGCGATATAGAGCTGGCCTTCCGCCCCCACGACTACACTCACGGGATAATCGAATTGCGCTTCCGTAGCTGGCCCACCATCGCCGCCAAAGCTAATACTCCCCATGCCGGCCACCGTGGTGATGCGGCCATCGGACCCTACCCGGCGGATGAGCTCATTGCTGGAGTCTGCGATGTAAAGACTGCCATCCGCGCCCACGGCAACTCCGTACGGTAAATTGAGTTGTGCCTGCGTCGCCGGCCCGCCATCGCTGCTGTACCCGCGGGTGCCATTGCCAGCCACCGTAGTGATGATGCCATCTGACCCGACACGGCGTATCCGAGGGCGAAAGAGTTCTCCGATGTAGAGACTAGAGTCCGGTCCAATGGCTATAGCCCGCGGATAATCCAGTCTCGCCTGCACAGCAGGACCACCGTCACCGATGGGGCCAGAAAGAGCGTCGCTCCCCGCTACGGTGGTAATGATGCCGTCGGTACCGACGCGGCGGACGCGATCGTTAATGGAATCCGTGATATAGAGGCTGCCATCGAGCCCTACTGCGACGGCTGTGGGAAAGTTCAGTTGGGCTTGGGTGGCCGGGCCACCGTCACCGCTAAAACCGGCGCTCCCATTCCCAGCTACGGTAGTGATTATCCCCTGCCGATCTACTTTGCGGATACGGTTATTGGAAGCGTCGGCGATGTAAAGGCTGCCATCTGGTCCGACAGTGATGTTAGTCACGCTGGTTAACGAGGCTTGCGTGGCTGGACCGCCGTCCCCACCCGAGCCTCTGATCCCATTGCCCGCCACGGTGGTGATGACATAGCCCAATTCCTTAGCGCTGCGCCGTCGACCGTCGCCGAAGTAGAGCACGCGACTCACCGGATCATAGGCATGGCGAACGTTCAGGCTCCAGCTCCCCAGCCTCTGTTCCCCGGCGTCCCACGGTCCAATGGTGCTGCGCCATTCCTGCCATAGCGTAATCTCCTGACGTGTGAGGCTACCCGTGATGGGAGTGCCATTACCCGTGTAGCCGAAGCGCGCGACCTGCTGGTAGACCCCGCGATAGACATAGCCCAAGCGTATGGTGATCGGTTGACTGCCCTGCAATGGACGGCCATACGCGTCCTGGCCATCCCAGGTGAACTGCAGGCTTTGGTTGGGCGCCGCCGGCATGCTGTGGCGAACGTGCTGTCCAGCCACATCGATCTCTACCTCAATCCGTCTCAGGCTGGCCGGGACACTGGCACCGCTCAGGGGAATCTTCACGATGTGAGCTGCCTTGTATCCAGGCACGCGGTCGCTTTGATAATGCAGTCTGAAGGAGGTGCCTGTGAGTCTCACCGTCTCGCCAAGGCTCTGGTCCTCGCATTTGATGATGGAGCCGGGCTGACAACTACTCTCATCCAGCGAGTCGCCCCCCTCGGGCTGAGGATCAGGCTGCAGCGGGGGAGTGGCCTCGGGTGGTGGGCCCCATCCCCAGTTCGCATCCCAGGCGCTGAAATGGGTGATGGGGATACGCCATAGGCTCTGTCCAGCCCCATAGAGGGACGCCAATCGCTGGCGTTCGGCATCGGTAATGCCCAACGCCGCAAGCATCCCGGCATCATCGCTGACGCCATCGCCATCGCTATCAACATCTGCGACGCCGTCCGTGATGCTGATGAGCGCGACGATTCGCCCATTTTGTGAGGCCACCCACAGCCCGTTCTCCCGGTCATAGAAGCCCATCGGGACGGGGATCCCGACCGGAAAGTTCAGGAAGTTTTCCACGTAGAAGAGGACCGGTTGGGTGAATTGCACGGTTGGGGCACCGGCGGCGACAGCCTCGTCGACGCTCAGCTCGACGGCATACGTATAGGCGCTGTGTGACGGCAATTGGGCGGGCATGGCCAGCGGGCCGTTGTCGCTCACGGTGTATTCGGTGGCGCGCACATGCAGCGTGGTGAGGGGTTGCGTCGTCCCATCCGGGAGCTGCATGGTCGCCTGTGTACCGGGGGTGAAGAGGAGAGTGGCTTGGCGGGTGCCGTCGGCATCGGTCACAGCGCTGCCCCGCGCGGCCTGCACTTCGCTCGCGGTGGCGAGATCGATCGTCGAGACCTGCGCATCATTTGGACCTGCTCTGATGCGACCGCGGTGGGGGCCGTCGTGTCGATGGTGACGCGGACGTGGAGCCGGCTGGTGTTTCCTGCCGCATCTGTGGCCACCAGCTCGAAGAGATGAAGACCCGATGGCAGGGTGAGGGGACCATGGGTGAACGTGAGATCGGCGTCGACCGCCACGGCCTCCCCGTTCAGGGTCAGGGTGGCATCCTCGCTGAGTGAGCCTGTAAAGGTTTGCTGAGCCTGATTGGTGAGCAGGCCATCGGCAGGAGCGGTGAGGCTGATCACAGGCGCCACGGTATCGACGGTCACTCGCACGTCGGGGGCCACGGCCATGTTCCCGGCGTAGTCCTGCATTGTGGCGGTCAGGGTGATGAATCCCTCGGGGAGCGGCGCGGTGAGGGTGCAGGTCGCGGTGGAGACGCTGTATTGGCAGACCAGCGACACATCCACGCCATTGGCCTGCACGATCAACGTCGCTGGGTCGATTCCTGTGCCGCTATCGCCATATTGAAGGGCGAGCGCTGGCGTGTTGGTATTCAGGGCGACGCCGTCTTGGGGAACGGTGAAGGCGAGACTCGGGGGGGTCACATCGGCGTAGAAAGCCAGGTCACGAATGTCGCCGCCAAGTTCGACCTCATGCAGCCGGCGCCCATCTGCGCCGAGATGGCCCAGTTGCTTCTTGCTGGCGACCCACACTGAGGCCTCCCGCGGATCGACCACCAAGTCCACGATGTTCTCTGTCTGGCTGAAGGGTTCGACGACCAAGCGCAGCAGCCCCGATCCATCGATGTGGAGCAACTCGCGGTCGGTAGCGGCCCAGACGCCGCCCTGGGGATCGCTCTCCAACGTCGTCAGCTTGTCAAGTCGCAGCTCGAAGCGTAACGTGCCGGTAGCATCATACTGCCGGAGTCCCTTATGCAAACCGACCCACACGCTTCCCGTGGTGACATCGACCGCCAGGGCTCGCACATCAGGATGTGCGCCCACATCCAGCGTGGCGCACAGGGCGGCCGTCTCATCGAGGGCTTGCACGCCCTCCTTGGTTCCCACCCAGAGACAAGTGCGGGTGGGATCCCAGACGAGGGCCTGTACGGGGTCTGGTAAGGAGTGCACCCCCAGCCATTGTCCTTGGGCATCGAAGTGGTACAGGAATGTCTTGATCCCCAGCCAGACCGATCCGTCGTCCGGATTCACGCTCAGCACGGCATCTTTGCTGTTGCAGGAGGAAGCGGGTGGGGTGAGCGGTATGCTGGTGAATGGCTGGCCATTGAGGTGATAGGCCGAAAGGGTATGGCGGCCATAAGCCCACAAGACGCCTCGCGGTGCGTCCACGGCTAAAGTCCAGACATCGTTGACATCGCTCATGGTGAACAACACCGTGGCAGCATGGGCTGCGATCTTGCGAATGCCATCGGAATGAGCCAACCATAGGGCATCGGCGAAATCTGGGTGGGGGGATAAGGTGTGCTGGGCTCGCAACCACAGGCTCGAGAAGAGGAGACAGAGAGCAGACACCACCATGATGATGCTGACGAGGGGTTTGGTACGCACGCCTTTGACTCCTTGCGAAACGGGACTACCGAGATGGTTGCGATTGCAGCACAAGTGAATGGCGGTGGCATCGCTCAGGCGGCGGTCTAAATGCGGCCTCTGGTCCATCGGCAAAATCGTCGTGATCTTGAATGCGGTCATCACCGGCCGTATTGGAGCGCCTCGCATCCTTTCGGAGCGACGCGAAACCCTGAGGGAAGAGGCGCAGCCTCTGCCTCGCATTGTGGGTTGCGTTGCGAACCGTAGTGGAGTATGCTGCGGCCTGGCCGATGGATGCCGTCGCTGCAGGGCGGGGTGAGGCCACATCGACAGCCGTGACGAAGAAGCATCCCGTGACCCGTAGATCAGAACGACCGTAACCAGGGAGAGACGGAGGCATGACCACAACGACGACGGGGCACTTCACCGAGGAGACGGTGGAGGTGGCCCAGACGAGGTTATATCTGCTCAAAGGGGGGACCGGCAGGCCGCTGTTGGTGCTCCATGGTGTAGAGGGACATGAGGGCTGGCTGGCGTTCCATGAGGCCCTCGCCGAACGAGCCACGGTGTATGCCCCGGCGCATCCCGGCTATGGCCAGACAGCCCGCCCGGAATGGATGGAGAGCATCGCCCATCAGGCGATCTTCTATAACTGGTTCCTACAGCAGGCCGGTCTGCACGATGTCGACCTCGTCGGCATCGGCATGGGGGGCTGGATCGCCGCCCAGATGGCGGTGATGTGCGACGCCAACCTCAGGCACCTCGTGCTGGTGGACGCGGCAGGCGTGCGCCCACGGCAGGGGGAGATTCTCGACATTTTCATTATGCCATGGCGCGAGGTGATCGAACGCTCGCTGTACGATGCGCCGAATTGCGCCGAGGCGCTGCGTATCTATACCGCCACGCCGCTGCAGGAATTCGGGGGCGTGCGCGAGGCCGGTCGCTCGATGTCGATCCGAATGTGCTACCGACCGTATATGTACGACCCGGCCCTGCTCCCGACCCTCGGTAAAATCCGCGTGCCGACGCTCGTAGTGTGGGGCGCGCAGGACCAGATCGTGCCGATCGAATGCGGCCATCTCTACCAGCAAGCCATTCCTGGGGCGACGTTGCGAGTCATCGAACGCTGTGGCCATTGGGCGCATTTCGAACAGCCCGAGACCCTGGCAGACATCGTCTGTGAGTTCGTGGCAGGGTGAACCTGCAGGCCGTACCACCGACATAGGAGGGGCATGATGACCACGACGAAGTATTACTATTTCACCGAGCAACCCTACATCGGCTACAACCCCGACATTCAGGAACAATACCCGGCCTTGCGCCTCACGCTCCCCAACACTAACTACGACCCCCAGCTCGCCAGCGACCTCTACAATCGCTATCACGATGAATACCAAGTGGCCGATGAGGTGGGCTTCGACGGCATCATGATCAATGAGCATCACACCGCGCCGTTCTGCATGCAGGCATCGATCAACATCACCGGCGCCGTACTGGCCAAGATCACCCGTCGGGGCAAGATCCTCATGTTGGGGAACCCCTTGCCGGTGGTCGACAACCCGCTGCGGCTCGCCGAAGAGCTGGCGATGATCGATTGCATCTCGCGCGGCCGCTTGATCTCGGGCTTCGTGCGCGGCGGTGGGGTGGAAAGCCTGGCCAACAACGTCAATCCGGTCTATAACCGCGAGCGCTTCGAAGAAGCCCATGACCTCATCGTGGCAGCCTGGACGCGGCCTGGCCCCTTCCGCTGGGAAGGCAAACACTTCCAATACCGCGTGGTGAACCCGTGGGCGCTGCCCCTGCAAAAACCCCATCCGCCCATCATGGTGCCCGGCACGGCCAGCCCGGAAACCGTCATCTGGGCCGCCCGCCATCGCTATCCCTACGTGGTGCTAGGGTCCTCGCTGGAGCAGACGAAGGAATTGATTGCGATCTATCGCGAGACGGCGCAGGAGGAAGGCTATGAGATGACGCCGGAGCACGTCGGCTACCTCATCCGGGTCTTCGTCGCCGATACCGAGGAGAAAGCCCAGGCGGAGGGACACAACTTCTTCTGGCAGAAGGGCGCTTTGAACAAGCAGATCCGCGAGTGGATGGCGCCGCCGGGCTACGCCACGGTGGACGTGGCGGGGATTCGGCGGCTGCGCGCCATCTCGAAAGCCTTCGACAATCAGGCCTATCAAGAGGCCCAGGACAATTATCAACTCATCCTCGGCACGCCGGATCAGGTGATCAAGAAGCTGCGCCATGTGCGCGACCTGCTTGGGGTCGGCCATATGTGCCTGTGGGCCCACGATGGCTACATGAGCCACGAGGATACCGTGCGCGGCATCGAGCTCCTGGGCAAGGAAGTGCTGCCGGCACTGCGGGAGGAATAGACAGCGGGGAAGGTTGGGAGGGAGAAGCCATCGCGTCCTCGTTATGCGTCGAGATAAGCCGAGCGGCAGAGTATGAAGGCGTGGGCACCGCGTGTTGCGCCGTCGAGGCCCGGCGCCAGGTGCGCCGACGGGGCCGTGTGCTTTGGGGCCTGAGCTTGTGTGCCCTCTGGCTGGCGTTCTTCGACAGCCGTGCCGTATGGGCTGCCAGCGACCTCTTAGAGGCCACGATGGGGAGCCGCACGGCACCGCCGTCCAGGCGCGCCAGCGAAACCACGCCTGCAGTGGTGCTGCTCGCCCTCGGCGATAGCCTGACGCACGGCACGATGGATGCCACCAACAACGCTCTCAACACCGTCCAAGCCTATCTCCAGCGCGTCGCCGAGGCCCTCGGCCAGGTGCTGTCGTTGACGTTTACCCAACCGTTCTTCAGCCTCAACGAAGAGCGCCTCCGCCCCTTCCACGTGCCGAGCAATTTAGGCGTCGATGGCGCCGATGCCTTCTCCCTCGAAGGTATCGAGTACTACAAACGGGCCGGCGTCGACGAATCCTTCGTCACCGAGGCCTATCTCTGCGACAAACTCTTGCCGCCGTTTCTGAAAGATAAATACGACAAGGTGCTCTATCCCATCAGCCTGCTGGCCCGCCAAGCGGTGTCGCAGCTCGACGCCGCCATCTGGCACTTGCAGCGCCTGGCGGCGAACGGCGGCCAAGCCGTGGTCGTCTTCTGGGTGGGCAATAACGATGCGAGCACGGCGGCCCTGGGATCGGGTGGACAGAATCCCAGTTATCTGCCCATGCCGTTTGAGCTGGTCGAGCCGGAGCTCACGCCAGCGCTGCGACTGCTGTTGCGCGTCGCTCAGCAGCAGGGTGCCCTGTCTTTCGCCCCCTATACTATGGCCGCCATCGAGCGCCATCTAACCGCGCTTCAGGACTTTGTGAACCAATACGACCACCTGCTGGCCCGCCTAGAAACCGAGGTCCAGCTCGCCGCCGGGCAGATGGAGCTCTTGCTGCTGACCTTACCCTATTACAGCGCGGTGGGGTACCTCTTCGACTCCGACGACCTGGAATTCTACCTGCAAAAACTCAACCCGGCCTACACAGTGCCGTCGACGTTCAAGCGCGTGGCGCCGCCGGGAGGGCCGATCACCGATCCTCTGGCTGGCGACCGCGTGTCGCTGCTCACCTTTGGCTTGATGTATGCCCTGCTATCCAGCGGTTACACGGTGGACTACGTCAATCGCGCTTTGGAGATCGATGGTCAGCAGCGCGACGACCTCGTGCTGTCCGAAGACGAGCAAGGCGTCATCCGCGCCCGCATCGACGGCTTCAACGCGGCCATTGGAGCCGCGGCCGCCGCCCGGGGTCCGCATGTTCACCGCGTCGATATCGGCCAATACCTGAACGACGTCCTCACGGGCGCGACCCCGATCGTCATCGATGGCCGAACCTTCAGCCGCAAGTGGATACGCGGCAGCAGCTTCACCTTTGACGGCGTGCATCCCGGCTACACCGGCCAGGCCTTCATCGCGAATTTTGTCCTGGCGCGCCTCAATGAGGCGCTGGGGTTGGCGGCGCCGCTCTACGACCTCTCCGCCATTCTGGCGAGCGACCCCTACGTCGACCGCGATGGCGACGGCTGGGCGCCTGGGCCTGTATACACGGCATCGGGCTTGACCGAGTTGCTGTTTCTGTTCAAAGATCCCCACGACGGCGATGCCACGGTGCAGCCGGTGCTGCCCCGCGATGTCTGGCAGCGCATCTCGCAGGTTTTGCTCGAGGAGATCCTGGGCATCTCATCGGTGCAACAGGCGGCAGAGCGCCTTGGCGTCGGCTCTGCCAGGTGAGGAGGGCGCGATGGAGGAATTTGTCCTCAAGACCGGGCGACAAAACCAGATCATCGACATCACGGCGAAGGTTGCCGACATTGTGCGGCAGAGTGCGGTGCAGGAGGGCATCTGCTGCGTCTATACCCCGCACACCACGGCGGCGATCACCATTAACGAAAACGACGATCCCAACGTCTGCGAAGACATTCTGGAGGCCCTGACGAAGCTCGTCCCTGCGGGCATCTGGCGGCATGACCGCATCGATAACAACGGCGCCGCCCACATCAAGGCGGCGATCATCGGCCCCAGTGAAGCGATTCCGGTCAAAGAGGGCAGGCTCACGCTGGGGCGTTGGCAGGCGGTGATGTTCGTCGAACTGGATGGGCCGCGGGAGCGTCGGGTGGTCGTCGAAGTACGCTGAGCAGGTTGCGAAGGAGCTGAACGCATGCGCTTGACGCCGCGCGAACTGGAGCGTTTGCAATTGTTCAGCGCCGCCGAACTCGCCCGCAAACGCCGCGCTCGTGGAGTCAGACTGAATTACCCCGAAGCAGTGGCCCTGATCTGCGACGAGATCATCGAGGCGGCGCGCGACGGCAAAACCATGGAAGAGGCCATGGAGGTTGCCACCACCGTCTTGCGGCGCGCGGACGTCATGGACGGCGTCGCCGACATGCTAGATAAACTCCAGGTGGAGGCCATGTTCACCGACGGCATGAAGCTGGTGACGGTGTACGACCCGATTAAAGGGTAGGGGAATCTGTTCCCTGTCTCACCAGGAAGGGGTACACCTATTATCCTCTTTCCCTCCGGGAGCGGGCCGCCCTGACCAGATTTGCTGACCTGAAGTCTGTCCACGTACACATAGTATCCCCTCTCCCTCCGGGAGAGGGCCAGGGTGAGGGGGTGTGAGGTCATGCCGCCAGGTGAAATCAGCTACCGCGAGGGCACGATCATCGGGAACGCCGGCCGGCGCACGGTGACGATCGTTGTAGAAAACACCGCGGACCGTGACATTCAGGTCACCTCGCACTACCATTTCTTCGAGGTCAACAAACGTCTGCGTTTCGATCGCGCCCTGGCCTTCGGGATGCACCTCGACATCCCCCCCGGCACCACCGTCCGCTTCGAACCCGGCGAGGGGCGTGAAGTGCGATTGGTCGAGTTCGGCGGCGGCAAGCGCCTGATCGGTTTCGCCGGCTTGACCAATGGTCAGGCCAACGACGAGACCAAGGGAGCGGCTTTGCAGCGGGCGCGGGTACAGGGATTTTTGGATGCGGCGGCGAAGGAAGTGTAAGCGCCAGGTTCAGGCTCCCTCTCCCTCCGGGAGAGGGCTGGGGTGAGGGAAGTTAAACTCGGCACAGGCAAGGATATAACATGTCCTACGAACAGGATCGGCGGCGCTACGGCATGATGTATGGCCCCACCGTGGGCGACCGCATCCGTTTGGCGGACACCAACCTCGTCATCGAGGTCGAGCGCAACCTCATTCCCTACGGCGATGAGATCAACGTCGGCCAAGCCAAGGTGGCGCGCGACGGCATGGGGGCTTCGAGCACGGCGCCGCGCGACAGCTGCCTCGACGTGGTGATCACCAACGTCGTGGTGCTCGACCCCGTGCTCGGCGTCGTCAAGGCCGATCTCGGCATCAAGGACGGCCGCATCGCCGGCGTCGGCAACGCCGGCAATCCCGACACTATGAGCGGCCTGGACATGGTCATCGGCACCACCACCAGCGTCATCTCTGCCGCCGGCCTCATCGCCACCCCCGGTGGCCTCGACGTCCACATCCACTACCTCAGCCCCGGCATGGTGCCGGTGGCTCTGGCTTCGGGTTTGACGACCATGGTGGGGGGCGGCGTCGGCCTGATGTTCGACGTCGGGGTGAACCCACAGCACCACATCGACACCATGATCCGTGCCTTCGAAGGGTTCCCGATGAACGTCGGCTTCCTGGGCCGTGGCTGCAGCAGCACGCCGGCGCACATCGAATACACGCTTGCTTGCGGCGCCTGCGGCCTGAAGATGCACGAAGATTTGGGCATCTCGCCGGCGGTGATCGACTGCTGCCTGGGGGTGGCCGATCAGTACGACGTCCAGGCCCACATCCATACCGATTCGCTGAACGAGTCGGGACATTTCGAAGAGACCATGGCGGCGATCGCCGGCCGCACCGTGCATGCCTATCACTGCGAAGGGGCCGGTGGCGGTCACGCGCCCGATATTTTGCAGATCGTCAGCTATGAACATGTGCTGCCGTCGTCCACCAACCCCACCAATCCCTTCACCAGGCACACCCTGGCCGAGCATCTGGAGATGATCATGACGGTGCACTGGCTCAACCCAGCCATCCCCGAGGACGTGGCCATCGCCGAATCGCGCATCCGCGCCGAGACCGTGGCCGCCGAGGATGTCTTGCACGATCTCGGCGCCATCAGCATGATGAGCTCCGACTCCATGGGCATGGGCCGCGTCGGCGAGACCATCCTGCGCACCTGGCAGTTGGCCCATAAAATGAAGGCGCAGCGCGGCGCCGAGGGCGCGCACGACAACGCGCGGGTGCTGCGCTATCTGGCGAAATACACCATCAATCCGGCCATCGCCACCGGCATCGCCGCCCACGTCGGCAGCCTGGAGCCGGGGAAGCTCGCCGACATCGTGCTGTGGCGGCCGAAGTTCTTCGGGGTCAAACCGGAGTTGGTCATCAAGGGCGGCGTGCCGGTGATGGGGGCGACGGGCTCGGCCGATGCCTCGATCCGCTATGCCGAACCGGTCTACCTGCGGCCGTTGTGGGGGGCTGTGGGGGCGTCGCCTTCGCGCTTGTCGCTGCTGTTCACGTCGCAATTGGCCTCTGAGCAAAACCTAGCCCGGCGCGTGCCGACGACGCGGCGCGTAGTGCCGGTGCGGGGCACGCGCATGCTGCGTAAGCATCACATGGTGCGCAACGCCGCGTTGCCGGCGGTGAAGGTCAGCCCCGAAACGTACGAGGTCACGGTCGATGGCCAGCGTGCCTGGTGCGATCCCGTGGACGAGGTGCCCCTGAATCAGCTGTACTTTTTGTGAACATCGCCTCGATGATGCTCACCGATGCGGCATTACTCCGCCTGCTGCAACTCACCGACTCCGCCTTCCCCACCGGAGCCTTCGCCCACTCCTTCGGGCTTGAGACCTACATCGCGCACGGTCGCGTCCGGACGGCTTCAACTCTGGAGGAGTTCATTGCCACTACGCTGTCGGACGCCCTGGCCCCCAGCGATGGCGTCGCTTGCGCGGCGGTGTATCGCGTCGACGACGATTGGCCAGACGCTGTACAGGCGTTGGATCAGCGCCTCACCGCCGTGAAGACAGTGCCGGAGTTTCGCCAGGCGAGCCGGGCGTTGGGAACGCGCCTGTTACGAACGGCCGTCCAGCTCTGGGCCCTGCCGCGCGCCGCGAGCTATCTGGCGGCCGTCGACGCTAAGACCCTACATGGACATCTAGGCCTGGCGTATGGATTGGCGTGCCGCGATCTGGCGTTGCCGCTGCAACCGGCTTTGCTGGCATGGTTTCGGCAGCACTGCGCCGCCTTGGTATCGGTGGGAGTGCGGCTGATCCCCCTCGGTCAAACCGAGGGCCAGGCCGTGCTAGCACGTCTCGGAGAGCGGATTGTCGGCGCCGTTGAAGTGGCCCTGGAGCGGGACGTAGACGATCTGGCGAGTTTCGCCCCAGGGCAAGAGCTGGCGGGGATGATGCATCGCGACATCCTCACCACCCGACTGTACATCTCTTGACGGCGATGGCGCTCCCCACCCGTCATCACGGCCGTCTCTTCCTGGAGATCGTGCATGACAACGGCCGCGCAGCCATTGCCCGTCAACGGTCTTCGCCCCCCCTGCAGGTCTTCGGACTGCAATATGATGCCACCGGCGCGGCTGCCTACCTGCAGATCGTCAACCCCACGGGTGGGTTGTTCGAGGGTGACACCGCCGACGTGGAGATCGCGGTGCGGTCGGGGGCGCATCTCTATCTGACCACACAGGCGGCTACGAAGATTTATCCCTCAGAACACGGGGCGACCACACAGCAGCGGACCCGGCTGCACGTCGCCGCCGGAGCCGTCCTCGAATATTTCCCGTTGCCGCTGATCCCGTTTGCGCGGGCCCGATTTGCGCAGGACACGACCGTCCGCGTTGAACCGGGAGGCGTCTGCCTGGTGGCTGAGGTGCTGGCCCCCGGCCGGGCTGCACGCGGCGAGCGCTTTGCGTATCACCTAGTAGACAATCGGGGTGAGGCCTGGGTGGGGGAGCACCTGGCGCTGTTCGAGCAGATGATCCTGGAGCCGCAGCGCCGCTCGCCCGAAAGTTTGGGCGGGCTCGACGGTCGGTCTTACCTAGCGACCCTCTATGTCTTTGCCTCTCAATCGTTCGAGGCCTGGGTCCCAGAGTGGAACCGTCGATTGACGGAACGCTACGGCGGCTGTGTCGGCATCGCCGAGCTAGCTTATGGTGGGATGGTGGCGCGTATCCTCGGCGACACTGCTCAGGAGACCTGCCGACGCCTGGAGGCCGTGCATATCCTGATACGCCAGGAAGGACTCGGCCTGCCGCCGCTGCGCGTGTACCGGCCATACAGCTAGAGTGTCGCTACCCCTTGTCGGCCGCAAGATAGAATCAACGCGCCCATTCAGCGCGGCTTCCTCCTTGACAGGATGGCCTCGGTATGGGAGAAGAGGAGAGATAACCGAATGTGCTTCTATGCCGCCTCTCCCTCTGCTCACAGGGGAAGGTATGACGGCCTCACGTCCCCTTCCCCCCGGCGCGGGGGAAGGCGGGGATGGGGGGATGGCTGCCCCATTGACACCCCCACCCCGACCCTCCCCCATCAAGGGGGAGGGGAACGATTGGAGGCCCGTCTTCGCGAGATACCTCCCCCAGTCAGCTCTCCCTCCGGGAGAGGGCGGGGTGAGGGGGAGGTGGTGCACCAGCGCCCGAGACAATGACTCACGCGCCATGCGCCACCAATGCAGGCAGTAGTCGCTATGAGGTTTGACCAAGGGGAATTTGACATCCGGTGTGAGTGGGGCATCGCCGGGGTACGCCACTTCGCGGCCAATAGCGACGCCATCGTCATCGTCGACGTGCTGTCGTTCTCGACCTGCGTGGCGATCGCCGTGGGACAGGGGGCGGTGGTTTATCCCTACCGTTGGCAGGATGAGTCTGCCGCTTCCTATGCGAACACCCTCGGAGCGGTGCTGGCGGGTTCCCGACGGCAGAGCCTCAGCGGCTACTCCCTCTCCCCCGCCTCGTTGTTGAACATCCCAGCAGGGACCCGTCTGGTCTTGCCTTCGCCGAACGGCGCTACCCTCTCCCTGGCGACAGGGCCTGTGCCGACCTTCGCCGGCTGCCTGAGAAATGCCCAAGCTCTGGCGCAGGCGCTGCCGCAGGTCGGCCCTCGGATCAGTTTAATCCCCGCCGGTGAGCGCTGGCCAGACGGGAGCCTCAGGCCGGCCTTCGAGGATGTGATCGGCGCGGGCGCCATCATCCATCGCCTTGCGGGAAGGAAGTCTCCGGAAGCCGCGATGGCCGAGGGGGCCTTCCTCCACTTCAGGGCGCAGCTCCCCGACTGCCTGCGCCACTGCAGTTCTGGAAAAGAGCTGATCGATCGTGGGTTTGCCAGGGATGTCGAGGTGGCAGCGGTGCTGGATCAAGAGACCTGCGCGCCGGTCCTGAGGGCCGGGGCCTATGTGTCGTACATGGCCTGACGGTATGAGGTATCGACGTCCTCATCGAGGTCATCACCTTGCCCGTTTCGGCCCGCACGCTCAGGCTTCCGGGAGGATCTGCGGGGCGAGCAACTGCTCGATCGTCCAAGGGCACGCCTCCGGGAAGGTGCTCAGGGGCAGACTGGTATCCGCCATTGCCCAGCGTCGAGCCCGCTCGTACAGCATGGTGAGGTGAGCAGGCAGGATCTCCCGTAGGCTTGAGCTGTCCTTTAGCACATCCTCGACAGCGAAAGTCACACAGCATGGCGCCCAATGATCGACGGCACACGGTGGGGGCAGTGGTTATAGCGGTCAAAGAACGCGTGCGCCACCTTGACGAGGGCGGCCACAGAGACACAGAACTCGCTATGGGTGACTGCACGCCGGAACTGCCGCCACCACATCTCAATCGGATCCAGCCAGGGGCTGTAGGTGGGTAGGTAGAGCAACACCAAGCGCCCAGCTGCGAGCAACGCGGTCCGATACACCGCGGTGATCTCTGCTGGGCGTCCAGAGCGTGGCGTATCCTGCAAGCCTTCGATCCCCTGCGCCAGATAGCGCTTCAGCCAGCTCCGCCCCATGGCCTCGCGCTCATGGACGATGGCCGCCATCTGGGGCCCCTTCAGCCCGTGCTCGGCTGAGAGCCGAATCATTTGAGCGCGGGTCCATAACCGCGGCTCTTTAGTGGGACGAGACAGGTGATCGGGTGCCTTGGTTCACATAAGGGGTAGCGCTGAGATATGGAGGGGTTGCATGCCCTCAGGATACCACCATCCGTCAACACTTTTGTGGGTGTACTGAGAACCCCGGACAGGCGACCCAGCCGCCACGCCCCCTACGCTAACGCCAGCTCGCGATACCCGTCGGCCGCCACCGCTTCGCAGCGCGCGCGAAAGGCCGGGTGACCGCCGCTGTAGCGCATGATCCGGCGGACCTGCTTGCCCTCGACATTGCGGTTGACGCCGGTCATCCACGAGTCGACCTCGGTGAACAACAAGCCCTCACTCGCCGCTATGACGTGGTCGGTCCAGGCCTTGACACCCGCCGCGGTGGCCTCGATGCGGGTTAGGCCGCGGTCGCGCGCGAAGCGGATCAGCCTGGTCACCCAATCGACGCAGTATTCGGCGGCGCGCGGGAAGTTGCCGAGCCCGGCGTGCGGGCCCATGACCATCAGCAGGTTGGGGAAGCCGTCCACCAGGATACCGAGGAAAGTCTGCGGCCCGTCCTGCCACTTCTCCTTAAGCGACACCCCGTCGACGCCGCGGAAGTCGATGCGGTCGAAGGCCCCGGTGATCGCGTCGAAACCGGTCGCGTAGATGATGATGTCGAAGCCGTACTCGGCGTCGCTGGTCTTGATGCCGGTCGGGGTGATGCGCTCGATGGGCGTCTCAGTGAGGTCGACCAGGGTGACGTTGGGCTGGTTATAGACCTCGTAATAGCCGCTTTCGAGCGGCACGCGGCGTGTACCGAAGCCGTGATTTTTGGGGATCAGTTTCTCGGCGAGCGCGGGGTCTTTGACCCGCTGGCGGATCTTGCGCGCCAGGAACTCCGAGATCAGTTTGTTGGCCTCGCGGTCCACCAGGATGTCGCGGAAATTGCCCATCCAGATGCCGAAACCGGGCTCCCCGTAGAGCTTCTCCCAGAACGCCTCCCGCTCCTCCGGGGTCACCTCGAAAGTAGCCCGCGGGTCGGTCGCATGGATGAAGCAGCCATAGGTCTCCTGGCAGCGCGCAAAGATCTTGGGATATTCGGCCCGGATCCGGTGCATCTCCTCCTGGCTGATCTTGGCGTTGTGCAAGGGCGCGCACCACTGGGGGGTGCGCTGGAACACGGTCAGATGGCCGGCGGTCTTGGCCACCTCGGTGATGACCTGCACGCCGGTGGCACCGGTGCCGATCACCGCGACGCGCTTGCCTTCGAAGCGCACCGGTTGCTTCGGCCAGTGATGGGTGTGGCAGGACAGGCCTTGGAAGGTCGCGACGCCGGGGATGTTCGGCAGCGTCGCCGCCGACAGCACGCCGATCGCGGTAATCAACAGGCGCGTGGTGTAGCGCCGGCCGTCCTCCAAGCGGACGTCCCAACTGCGCGTGCCTTCCCGGTAGTGGGCGGCGGTCACTCGGCTCCTGAATTGGATGTCGCGGCGCAGGTCGAACTTGTCGGCGACGTAATTCAGATAGCGCTCGGTCTCGGGCTGCGCGGCGAAGTGTTCCTCCCAGTCCCATTCCTCCAGCAGTTCCTGCGAGAAGGAATAGCCGTAGGTCCAGCTTTCGGAATCGAAGCGGGCGCCCGGGTAGCGGTTCCAGTACCAGGTGCCGCCGACGCCGGTGCCGGCCTCGAACCCGCGCACCCTGAGCCCAAGTTCGCGCAGCCTGTAGAGCTGGTAGAGGCCGGAGACGCCGGCGCCGATGACGACGGCGTCGAAATCCAGTGCCGTCTCCGTGGAATTGCGGTTGGGAACCGCTGGCCACCCATCCATACTCACTTTCCCTCCATCGTGTCATCGACGGCATCACCCGAAACGCCGCCATCGCACGTGTTTAGAAAGCCGCACCACCGCTGGCATGGCGCGGCTCAGCGGCCCAAGGCGTTGCCGTCGCGCGCCTGTCCGGCACCTGAGGCTGTTGCCTACTGTTTGATCACCGATCGTGTACCCCAGATGCCTTCAGGTAGCAGCAATCCGGTCATATCCTCAGGTGCGATGCTCCCGGGCGAGACGAATGACCAAGGGCTACAGCTCCTCGTCGATCCGGGGACGGCCTGGCGCTTTTCGTTGCTGGGAGCCGTCAACCTGCTGTGCCATCAGCTTCCGATGCCAGGCCAGAATGGTGGCGGGTTTGACAGGCGTCCCCACCGCCGCCAGCGCCTGCTTACCCGGCTTCTAGCCAATAGCGTCGAGCCTCTTGCGCTCCTCGTCGCCCAACCGCATGCGACCGGGGATCTGCTGGTGCAGCAAGCGATTCTCTGCGATCAAATAGGCGTTCCGCAGCAGGGAGCGCTTGGTCCACCGCGCCCGGGATTGATGCACCGTGATTTCCAAGCCATGCCTCGTTCGCCCGCCACCACAGCCTCTCACCTTGACGGCAAGTATGGAGCATTCTGTGAGGGAATGCAAGGCAAAGGGCCCATCACGGGATGACTGTACCTCTGGGAAAATGGGAAGATACTGCGATGGAGTGTTTTGATCGAACGCGGTCGAAGTCGCCGCATGGGAACCCGAAGGGGTCGTGTGCGCTGCACATGGCGGAATGCCCCCCGCCTGAGCGGGTGCTGGGGCCCCGCGGCGCTGCTTGGCCGACATTCCGAGCTTCGCGAGGTGACGGCCTAGGAGGTGCGCGGGCAGCAGTTGGCGCGCCCTTACCCGCCGCCCTCCGCAACAGTGCCCGGGGCACCCGCTGGCACCACGCGACGCGCCCTCGACGCGACGATCACCCCCGGCGCCCCTGGCGGCAGGCGGGCGTGTTGGAACCACTCGAACGCAATCGGCCACAGGGCTTCTGCGAAGCGGTCGTGGAAGCAGCCGCAGGGCCCGAGGGCCGGCTGGCCGATCGCGTCCGGCGCCATGCGGAGGTGGATCGCCGCGCTGTTGGGGCAGGACGAGAGC
>Ga0209172_10001218_pt1 | contig 57272 bp, 53 predicted proteins | sample LarsenN4metaG_FD_184113 | JGI IMG/M metagenome (GOLD analysis project Ga0209172, IMG submission 184113) | Hot spring sediment bacterial and archeal communities from British Columbia, Canada, to study Microbial Dark Matter (Phase II) - Larsen... ...
CCCCTCGGTTTGGCTTTCAATTCCGCGCATAATTTTCTCCAGCAATTTCAGATTGTTATGCGCATAAATATAGCATATTTCTGCAAATTATTGAATCAAAAAGGAATAGTTTTTCAACAACCTGCTAGCGCCGCGGTGTCTTGTATGACGAGGTAAGTATGGATCGTGATTTTTGGAAGGGTAGGAAGGTTTTTATCACGGGAAACACGGGGTTCAAGGGGACGTGGCTCTGCATCTGGCTTAATGCGCTCGGAGCTGATGTAACCGGGTATGCCCTCGATCCTCCCACGGAGCCGAATCTGTTCGACCTTTCAGGCATTGGCCGCCGCATTACTTCTCTGCGGGGGGATGTGCGGGATCTGGAGTACCTGAGTCGCTCCGTCAGGGATGCTTCTCCTGAAATCGTCTTCCATATGGCGGCGCAACCACTGGTTCGGGATTCATACCTCGATCCGGTCACCACGTACGCGACCAATGTCATAGGCACGGTCAATCTGCTGGAGGCTGTCAGAAAAGCATCCGGCATCAGGGTGGTCCTCAATGTGACGACGGACAAATGCTATGAAAATCGGGAGTGGATTTGGGGGTATCGGGAGAACGAGCCCATGGGCGGGTACGATCCCTATTCGAACAGCAAGGCATGTTCCGAATTGGTGACGTCTGCGTATCGAAGCTCGTTTTTCAACCCCGATGGCTACTGTTCTCACGGAGTGGCCCTGGCCTCAGCACGGGCCGGCAACGTCATTGGCGGTGGCGACTGGGCGCGGGACCGCCTCGTGCCAGACATTATCCGGGCACTTGAGGCCAACGAGAAGGTTCAGATTCGGAACCCTCACGCCATAAGACCCTGGCAACATGTCCTCGAACCGTTATTCGGCTACCTCCTCCTCGCTCAGAGGCTATGGGAGGATGGTCCCAGCTATGTCGGCGGCTGGAATTTCGGGCCCTATGATGAAGATGCCCGCTCCGTGGAGTGGATCGTGAAGGAGATTTGCGGGAAGTGGGGGACGAGTGCCGGGTATGAGGTGGCCGCCGGTGAGCACCCTCACGAGGCCCGCTTTCTGAAGCTGGACTGCACCAAGGCACGCGTGGAGCTTGGCTGGCGGCCGCGGTGGAATTTGGAAAAGAGTTTGGAACGGGTTGTTTCATGGGCCATGGCGCACAAGTCCGGCGAAGATCTCTACCGCGTTTGTCTTGATCAGATCGAGGAGTACCATGCGTCCTGAAGGACATGCCGCCATGGCATAATTTGCGCTTCAGCCATCTTGCGAAGAGCTATCAGAAGGGAAGCTTGCATGAATCGGAACAACCAGAAAGAACGTGAGTTGCGGGAAGCGGTCGCGGCGGCCGTGTCGCGCTACTACTCATACAAATTTGGCCAAAGAAAAGAGTACCGGCCCGGCGATCGGATATCCTACGCAGGGAGAATCTTCAATGAAGAGGAGATGTTGAGCCTCGTCGATTCCTGTCTTGACTTCTGGCTTACGACAGGGCGTTACGCAGAGCGCTTTGAACGCGAATTTGCCGATTTCATAGGGGCTAGGCACTGTTCGTTAACCAATTCGGGGTCGTCCGCAAACCTCCTTGCCTTCTACGCGCTTACCTCGCCAAAGCTTGGCGATCGTCGCATCAAGCGCGGAGACGAGGTGATCACAGTTGCCGCCGGCTTCCCCACCACGGTCGCCCCCATCATTCAATATGGTGCGGTGCCTGTCTTTGTCGATGTCACGCTGCCAACCTACAATATCGACTGCAATCGGCTGGAGGAGGCCGTCAGCGAGAAGACGAAAGCGGTCATGCTGGCCCACACCCTTGGCAACCCATTCGATCTTCGGACAGTCAAAGAGTTTTGCGATCGCCGCAATCTCTGGTTGATCGAGGACAATTGCGATGCTCTCGGGGCCCGCTACTTGCTTGACGGCGAATGGCGTTACACCGGAACGATTGGACACTTCGGCACCTCCAGCTTTTACCCCCCCCATCACATGACCATGGGGGAAGGGGGGGCCGTTTATACCAATGACACCACCCTGAAACGGCTGGTCGAATCATTCCGGGACTGGGGACGGGACTGCTGGTGTCCGTCGGGGAGGGACAATACGTGTGGTGATCGCTTTACTCAGCAGTTTGGTGAACTGCCTTACGGTTATGACCATAAGTACGTGTATTCCCACTTTGGGTTCAATCTGAAAGTGACCGACATGCAGGCAGCCATCGGCTGCGCCCAGTTACGGAAACTGCCGGGGTTCATTTCCGCCCGTCGTCGTAATTGGCAGATACTCCGCGATGGTCTCTCGGGTCTCGGTGGTGTGCTTATCCTGCCGGAAGCGACCGAGTTCACTGAGCCATCCTGGTTCGGATTCCTCATGACAGTTCGCGAGGAGGCTCCATTTACTCGAGATCAGCTCGTGAGACATCTCGAATCCAAGGGAATCCAGACGCGCATGCTCTTTGCCGGCAATCTCGTGAAGCACCCTTGTTTCAATGAGATGCGGTCCCGGAACGAGGGGTTCCGGATCGTCGGCGACCTTGCCGTTACCGACCACATCATGCGTAATACCTTTTGGGTCGGCGTCTATCCGGGGATGACCGATGAGATGCTCGGTTTCATGATCGACACCGTCACGGGATTCTGCAGAAGATGAGAGTGCTCATTACCGGAGCGACCGGCTTTCTAGGAAGCCATATTGTTCGGACACTGCTGGTGCAGGGAAGCGAAGTCTCGATCCTGAAGCGCCGGGAGTCATCCCTTGCCCGCATCGGTGATCTCCTTCCTAAGGTTGACTCTTACGATATTGAAGAAACCAGATTAGAGGATATCTTTTCCCATGGCACCAAGTACGACGCGATCGTTCATGCCGCCACCTGTTATGGGAGAAACGGGGAGTCCGTCACCGAGATCGTCAAATCCAATGTCGGTTTTCCCGTGCGTCTGCTGGAGGCCGCGATCAGTGGCGGGGTCGGTTCTTTTTTGAATGCCGATACGAGCCTTCCTCCCCTGCTCAATGCCTATGCGCTGTCCAAGCAGCAGTTCTCCGACTGGGGCAGATTTCTTGGTTCACAGGGGCGGATAAGGTTCATAAATCTTAAACTGGAGCATTTCTACGGGCCCGGAGACGATCCCGGCAAGTTCATATCTCAGGTGATAACCGGGTGCGTGACGAATGCCCCAGAGATCAGACTCACCAAGGGAGAGCAGAAGAGGGATTTCATCTTCATTGACGATGTAGTCTCAGCGTTTTTGTTGCTGCTTGCTAGAACTGACGCCGGCGGCCTCGGTTTTCACGAGTATGAAGTGGGATTCGGCGAGGCGGTGACGATCCGTTCTTTTGTGGAGACAGTCCATCGTCTTGCCGGCTCTGCTACCAATCTCAACTTCGGTGCCGTTCCCTATCGTTCCGGGGAGGTCATGGAATCGCGGGCAGATATAACACCCCTCAAAAATCTTGGCTGGCAGCCGCGCGTTTCCCTGCGTGACGGACTGCGGAAAATAATTGAGGATGAACTGAAACGGAAAAGAGAGAGATAGGGGTTCAGGCTATGAAGCTACTTATTACCGGCGGATGCGGTTTTCTGGGGAGTAATCTGGCGTCCCACGCCATTGCGAGGGGGGACGAACTGGTTGTCTTCGATAGCCTATATCGCGAAGGTTCCGAGAAGAACCTGGACTGGCTCAGGAGGCAGGGGGAATTCACCTTTGTCCATGGCGATATCCGGAATTCTCACGATGTTGAAAGTGTGGTCCGTACCTTTAAGCCGGATGCCGTGTTCCATCTTGCGGGACAGGTGGCGATGACCACTTCGATTGCAAACCCCCGCATGGATTTTGAGGTCAATGCCCTTGGCACCCTGAACCTTCTTGAGGCATTGCGCGTCAATGCACCAGATGCTTCGGTCATCTACTCCTCGACCAATAAGGTGTACGGTGATCTTGAGCAGTATACCTACCACGAAACGGAAACCCGCTTTGAATGCATTGATCGGCCGAACGGCTTCGATGAAAGCTCGCCTCTAGATTTTCACTCTCCATACGGGTGCTCCAAGGGGACTGCCGATCAATATTTGCTTGATTTTGCTAGAATTTTTGGTATGAAGACGGTAGTGTTTCGCCACTCGTCGATGTACGGGGGACGGCAGTTTGCTACGTACGATCAAGGATGGATCGGCTGGTTTTGCCAGAAGGCTGTCGAGTGCAGAGCAGGAAAGTTACTGGAGCCGTTCACAATATCCGGAACAGGCAAGCAAGTGCGTGACGTACTCCATGGCGATGATATGATTCGTCTCTATTTCTCAGCATTGGATCAGATCGAAATGATCAAGGGAGAAGTTTTCAATATTGGAGGAGGGCGTGAAAACAGCCTATCGCTTTTGGAATTGTTTGCCATCCTGGAAGAAATTACAGGTGTAAACCTGTCCTATCGCAGGCTACCCCCCCGCGAGAGCGATCAGCGCGTATTCATCGCTGATATTACCAAGGTGAGACGCATGCTCGGTTGGGAGCCGCTGGTAACAGCTCGTGAAGGAGTCAGTCGCATGGTGGAGTGGGTAAGTGGCCAGAGGAACTGACACCCATCTGATGACGGTTCTCTCCATCTTCGGAACCCGCCCCGAAGCCATCAAGATGGCGCCGGTCATCCGCGAACTACAGCGGCATCCCGAGCGTTTCTGCAGTCTCGTCTGTGTAACGGCCCAGCACCGCCAGATGCTCGACCAAGTGCTTGATCTGTTCGATCTTCGTCCCGATTTCGACCTCGACATCATGAAGCCGGGCCAGGATCTCTACGATGTGACGGCCAATGTGCTCCTGGGCATGCGGAATGTGCTCAGTGAGGTGCGTCCTGATATTATCCTCGTCCACGGCGATACCACCACGACCATGGCGGCGGCCCTGGCCGGCTACTACGCGCGCATCCCGGTGGGGCACGTGGAGGCGGGATTGCGGACCCACAACAAGTTCGCGCCTTTTCCCGAGGAGATCAACCGGCAGGTGGCGGGGGTGATTTGCGATCTCCATTTTGCCCCGACGGGGCAGGCGAAGGAAAACCTGCTCAGGGAGGGGGTTGCCGATTCGGCGATCGTCGTTACCGGCAACACGGTAGTGGACGCGCTCCTTTCGATCGTCGACCGCATCGGGCATGACGACAAGCTGAACAGGGAGATGGAGGCCCGTTTTTCGTTCCTCAATCCGGCCCGGCGCCTGGTGCTCGTCACCGGCCACCGGCGGGAGAATTTCGGCGAAGGGTTCGAGAACATCTGCCGCGCCCTGGTGGAGCTCGCCCGTCGCCACGACGACGTGGAAATCCTCTACCCGGTGCACCTGAACCCCAATGTGCAGGAGCCGGTGAAGAGAATCCTCGGCGGGGAAGGCGCAGCCAATATCCACCTGGTGGATCCGCTGGACTATCTTCCCTTTGTGTACGCCATGAACCGGGCTCACCTGATCATCACCGATTCCGGCGGGGTGCAGGAAGAGGCTCCCTCCCTCGGCAAGCCGGTCCTGGTCATGCGCGAGACGACCGAGCGGCCCGAGGCGGTGGCCGCCGGAACGGTCAGGCTCGTGGGGACGGATTTCGACCGGATCGTTGCCGAGGCCACGCTGCTTCTGTCCGACGCAGAGGCCTACGGGGCCATGAGCCGCGCCCACAATCCCTACGGCGACGGCCGTGCTGCCGGCCGGATCGCGGCCGCGCTGGAAGCGTGGGGAACAGCGCATCGTGCCGGCGCCTCTGCCGATTGAGGTCCTGTCATGCCGCTTCGCGTCCTCATCGTCAAAGTATCCGCCCTTGGCGACGTGATCCATGCCCTGCCGGTCCTCGACTATCTCCATCAGGTTTCGTCCGGCATCGAGATCGACTGGGTGGTGGAGGAGGGGAACCGGGATATCCTGGAGGGACACCCGCTGCTGCGCCGGCTCCATGTGGTCCGGACCAAGTCATGGCGGCGCGACCCCTTGTCCGACACAACCCGCCGGGAAATTTCCGCTGTTCGCCGGGAATTGCGCGAAGCCGACTACGACATCGCCTTCGACCTCCAGGGGAACATCAAGAGCGGCATCATCACCTGGCTTTCCGGCGCCCGGCGCCGTTACGGCTTCGACCGCGAAGGGGTGCGGGAATCGTTCAATCTCCTCTTCACCACGAACCAGGTCCCTCTCCGTCGGCAGGACTACCACATCTCGCACCGCTCCCTCCGGGTGGTCAGTGTTCCCCTGGGGCGCGACTATACGGGAATGACCATCGGGTCCGACATTTTTACCTCTCCCGAGGATGATGCCGCTGCCGAAGCGCTCCTGGCAACCCTCGATGACGGCCTTGCCTTCCTGTTCCACAATGGCACCACCTGGACCACCAAGCTCTGGCACGAGGCGGGGTGGATCGATCTCGGAAGAAGAGTCCTTGGCAGGTTCTCCGACTCGTCCATCCTCCTCTCCTGGGGGAATGAGCAGGAAAAAAAGACCGCGGAGAATATTGCTGCCGCTATCGGCCGAGGCGTGCGGGTGCTGCCGAAGTTGAGCCTCAAGGGGTTCTGCGCCCTGCTGAAGAAGGTCGATCTGGTGGTGGGGGGTGATACGGGGCCGATTCACATGGCCGCAGCCGTGGGGACCCCGACGGTCTCCTTCTACCGGGCCACCGACGGAAGCCGCAACGGCCCCCGGGGCGACCAGCACGTGGTGATCCAGTCTCCACTCGACTGCGCCGCATGCCTGCACAAGTCGTGCGACAAGGATGCTTCCTGCCGCGCCAGCATCACTGCTGATGTTCTTATGTCAGGCATCGAAAAGCTCCTGACGCACCCCTTTCCATCGGCCGGGTGATGTGCTACACTGCACCACTTCGTTAATATCCTGCCAAATCATAAGGATAGCGCAATGTCCACGGTTCTCGTCACCGGCGCCGCCGGTTTCATCGGTTTCCACCTCACCAGGAGACTCCTCGACCGGGGCGACCGCGTGGTGGGGCTCGACAATCTCAACGACTACTACGATGTGAACCTGAAGCTGGACCGGCTTCGCCAGCTTGAGGGGCGCGAAGGGTTCCGTTTCGTGAAGGGGGATCTTTTCGACCGTCCTGCCATGGAGGCTCTCTTTGCCGGCGAGCGGTTCGACGTGGTGGTGAACCTGGCCGCCCAGGCCGGGGTCCGCTACTCCCTCAAGAACCCCCACGCCTACGTGGAGAGCAACCTGGTGGGCTTCATGAACATCCTGGAGGGGTGTCGTCATCACGGCGTGAAGCATCTGGTCTATGCCTCGTCCAGTTCCGTCTACGGGGCCAACACGGCCATGCCCTTTTCGGTCCACCACAACGTGGACCATCCGGTCTCCCTCTACGCCGCCACCAAGAAGGCCAACGAGCTCATGGCCCACACCTATTCGAGCCTCTACGGCCTTCCCACCACGGGCCTGCGCTTCTTTACCGTCTACGGACCCTGGGGAAGGCCAGACATGGCGCTCTTCCTCTTCACCAGGGCGATCCTCGAGGGGCGGTCCATCGACGTCTACAACCATGGCAGGATGCAGCGGGACTTCACCTATATCGATGACATAGTGGAAGGGGTGGTTCGGGTCATGGACCGGATACCCCAGCCGAATCCCGGCTGGAGCGGCGATCGCCCCGACCCGGGCACCAGCTACGCCCCCTACCGGATCTACAACATCGGCAACAACAACCCGGTGGAGCTCCTGACCTTCATCGAGACCATCGAGCAGTGCATCGGGAAGAGGGCGGAGAAGAACTTCCTCCCCCTTCAGGCAGGGGACGTGCCGGCCACCTACGCCGACGTGGATGATCTGATGAACGATGTGGGGTTCAGGCCGGCCACCCCCATCGGGGAGGGGATCCGCCGTTTCGTGGAGTGGTACAGGGGGTATTACCGTGTCCAGTAAGTCTGGCAGAGGCAAGATACCTGTGCTTGTCACCGGCGGCGCCGGTTACATCGGCAGCCATGTGGTCCGGCAGCTTTCCGAGGCCGGCTATGGCGTGGTGGTCTATGACAATCTCTCCACCGGATTCGCCGACGCCCTTGTGCATGGCGAACGGCTCGTGGTGGGGGACCTGGCCGATACGGCCCGCCTCGATGCTCTCTTCGTGGAGTACGGCTTCACGACGGTGCTCCATTTTGCCGCCTCCATCGTGGCGCCCGAGTCGGTGTCCGACCCGATAAAATATTACAGCAACAACACCCGCAATACCCTTAATCTTCTCACGGCCTGCGTGAAGCACCGGGTCGAGCGGTTCATCTTCTCCAGTACCGCGGCGGTCTATGGCATGCCCGAGAACGGCATCGCGGCGGAGGACAGCCCCACGGTTCCCATCAACCCCTATGGCACGTCGAAGCTCATGAGCGAATGGATGCTTCGGGATGTCTGTGCCGCCCACGGCATGCGTTCGGTGGCCCTGCGCTATTTCAATGTGGCGGGGGCGGACCCCCAGGCCCGGATGGGGCAGCGGACCCCGGAGGCGACCCATCTCATCAAGGTCTCCTGTCAGGCGGCCCTGGGGATGCGGGACAAGGTCTCCATCTTCGGCACCGATTACGATACTCCCGACGGTACCGGCATCCGCGACTACATCCATGTGGAGGATCTGGCGTCGGCCCACCTGGCGGCCCTGGCGTATCTCGAAGGGGGAGGGGAGTCGACGCGGATCAATGTCGGTTACGGCAAGGGTGCCAGTGTCCGTGAGGTGATCGAGATGGTGCGCCGGGTCTCTGGGGTCCAGTTCCCGGCCGAGGAGGCTCCCCGGCGCCCCGGCGATCCGGCCATGCTCGTGGCAAGGGCGGACCGGGCCAGAACGGTTCTTGGCTGGACTCCGCGCTATGATGACCTCGAAACCATCGTCGCCGATGCCTGGCGGTGGGAAGCTAGACTCCGGGACCGGCCTTTCAAGGAGTTCAAATGATCAAGAGCATGACCGGCTACGGCAAGGCCGTGGTGGAGACGGAAACAGGAAGGACCACTGTCGAGATACGGGCGGTGAACCACCGCTACGGCGAGGTGTTCGTCAAGATGCCCCGCTCGTTCCTGGCCTTCGAGAACGACGTGCGCAAGGCGGTCGGGGACCGTCTGAAGCGTGGGAAAATCGAGGTGTTCGTCCAGCGCGAAGAGGTCGTTGGTGGACAGCAGCGTCCCTTGGTGAATGTTGCCTTGGCCCGGGCCTATCGCGAGGCGTTTGATCATCTGCGCACAGAGCTTGGGATATACGACCCCGTGACGCTTCCTCTCATCCTGGCGCAGAAGGATGTCTTGGCTGCCCAGGAGGAAGGTGCCGATGAGGATGCCCTCCGGGCGGAGCTCCTCCAGGGGGTGCGCGGCGCGGTGGAGGCCATGGAGGCCATGCGGGTGCGCGAAGGCGAGGCGCTCCTGGCCGATCTCGTGGCCCGCCGTCAGACTCTGGCGGCGCTCATCGGCCGGGTGGCCGAGCGGGCGCCGGCGGTGGTCGCCGAGTATGCCCAGAAGCTCCGGGAGCGGCTTGCGCAGCTTCTGGCCGACACGGCCCTTGACGAGGCGCGGCTCGCCCAGGAGGTGGCGCTTCTGGCGGACCGCTGCGATGTGACGGAGGAGCTGGTCCGCTTCCGGAGTCACCTGGTCCAGTTCGACGAGACCATCGCCCTGGCGGAGCCGGTGGGGCGCAAGCTGGATTTCCTCATGCAGGAGCTGAACCGCGAGGTGAACACCATCGGCTCCAAGGCCAACGACGCCGCCATGGCCGCCATGGTGGTGGAGCTCAAGGCCGAACTGGAAAAGATCCGCGAGCAGGTGCAGAACATAGAATAGGGAAGGGAGCGGAGGACGTGAGCCAGGAATCAGCAGTTTTTTTTGATTTTTCTGGTCCCCGGTCCCCGGTCCCCGATTACCGGGGTTACCATGAAACGCGAAGGGGTTCTCTACATTATCTCGGCGCCGTCGGGAGCGGGCAAAACCACGCTCTGCAAGGAAATAATTGACATCTTTCCGCACCTCCGGCATTCTGTCAGCTACACGACGCGGCAGCCCCGGGCGGGCGAAGTGCACGGAAAAGATTATTATTTCGTCTCGAAGGACGAGTTCCGGGGGATGGTGGACAAGGGGGAGTTTGCCGAGTGGGCCGAGGTTCACGGCAACTGCTACGGCACCTCCATTCGGGTTCTTGAGGAATGCCGCACCTCAGGAATCGACCTGATTCTCGATATCGATATCCAGGGCGCGCGCCAGCTCAAGGAGCGTTACGAGGGCGGCGTTTATATCTTCATCCTCCCTCCCAGCTACGAGGAGCTCCGCCGCCGCCTCAACGGCCGCTCCTCCGACAGTGACGACGTCATCAGCCGGCGCATCGACGCCGCTGCCGGCGAAATTCGTGAATCCCGCTGGTACGATTACATCATCGTCAACGATCAGTTCAGTCGGGCGGTTGAAGAACTCAAGTCGGTCGTGATCGCGGAGCGGTGCCGAACGTTCCGGGTGCTCGAGGCGGTGACCGAGATATTCGACATGGACTGACAAGTCAGCGGTTCCATTTCGCTCATTACCAGATATTGGCCGGCATCTGCCGGGGTTTTGAAAGGAGTAGCACAATGGCACGGGTAACAGTAGAAGATTGCCTTGAAAAGGTCGATAACCGGTTCCTTCTTGTCATGCTGGCGTCCAAGCGGGTCAAGCAGCTCTACAAGGGGGCTTCGCCTCTCATCGAGAACAAGGCCGCCAACAAGAACGTGGTGGTATCGCTCCGCGAGATCGCCGCGGGCAAGGTCGGGTATGAACTGACGTCGCGCAAGGCAAGGTAGTCAGTCTGGCCACAGGGGCAGAAGCGTGATGCTTCCGCCCTTTTTTTGTCTTTTTTCCCATGATACGACTGAACGACATCCTCGATAAGGTTGGTTCATACAACCCCGCTCCGGACCTGGATCTGGTGCGCAAGGCCTACGTCTACTGCGCCAAGGTCCACCAGGGGCAGACCCGGCTCTCGGGGGAGCCGTATCTGGTCCATCCCATGGAAGTGGCGGGGCTCCTGGCCGACCTGCGGCTCGATGTCCCCACCGTGGTGACGGGATTGCTCCACGACACCATCGAGGACACCCTGACCACCCGCGAAGAGCTGGAGGGGATGTTCGGCGCCGAGGTGGCCAACCTCGTGGACGGCGTCACCAAGATCAGCAAGATCCACTTCAAGACCAAGGAAGAAAGCCAGGCCGAGAACTTCCGCAAGATGCTCCTGGCCATGGCCAACGACATCCGGGTCATTCTCGTCAAGCTGGCCGACCGCCTCCACAACATGCGGACGCTGCAGTACCAGCCCGAGCCGAAGCAGCGCTCCATCGCCCGCGAGACCCTCGACATCTATGCACCCATTGCCAACCGCCTTGGTATTTCCTGGATCAAGAGCGAGCTGGAGGATCTTTCCTTCCGGTATCTGGAGCCCCAGATCTACTACGATCTCGCCTCCAAGGTGGCCAAGAAGAAGAAGGAGCGGGAGAGCTACGTCGAGGAGGTCCGCAAGATCATCGTCGACAAACTCGCGGAGCATGACATCAAGGGGGAGGTCTTCGGCCGGAGCAAGCACCTTTACTCCATCTGGCGCAAGATGCAGAGCCGCAGCGTCGATATCGACCAGATCTACGACCTGATCGCCATCCGCGTCATGGTGAACGACATCCGCGAGTGCTACGAGGTGCTCGGCATCATTCACTCCACCTGGAAGCCGATTCCGGGCCGCTTCAAGGACTACATTGCCATGCCCAAGGGGAACATGTACCAGTCGCTCCACACGACGGTCATCGGCCCCCATGGGGAGCGGATGGAGGTGCAGATCCGCACCTACGAGATGCATGGCGTTGCGGAGGCGGGAATTGCGGCCCACTGGAAATACAAGGAGGGGAAGGGGTATGACGAGAAGGAGGTAAAGCGCTTCGCCTGGCTGCGCCAGCTCCTGGAATGGCAGCAGGAGCTCCAGGACTCCCACGAGTTCATGAACACCGTCAAGGTGGAGCTCTTCCCGGAAGAGGTCTATGTCTTCACCCCCAACGGCGATGTAAAGAGTTTCCCCAAGGGGTCGACTCCCATCGATTTCGCCTACACCATCCACACCGACCTGGGCCACCGCTGCGTCGGCGCCAAGGTGAACGGCAAGCTCGTTCCCCTCAAGTACGAGCTCAAGAACGGCGACATCGTCGAGGTCATCACCTCTCCCCACCACACCCCCAGCAAGGATTGGCTCAAGATCGTCCGAAGCTCCCGGGCGCGGAACAAGATCCGGGCCTGGATCAAGACCGAGGAGCGGGTCCGGAGCATCTCCCTCGGCAAGGAGATCCTGGAGAAGGAGTTCCGCCGCTTCTCCCTGAATCTGAACAAGCTCCAGAAGTCGGGTGAGCTGAAGCGGGTGGCCACGGAATTCGGCTATGTGAGCGATGATGATCTGATGGCCGCCGTGGGATACGGCAAGCTCTCCTGCAACCAGGTGCTCGGCAAGCTGATACCCGAAGAGAAGCTGGCCGAGAAGCAGGATTTGAAGGAATCGCGGATCGGCAAGGCCCTCGGCAAACTGACGGGGAAATCCACGAGCGCCATCCAGATCGGCGGCGTGGAGGATGTTCTCGTCCGCTTCGGCAAGTGCTGCAATCCGGTCCCCGGAGACGAAATCGTCGGCTTCATCACCCGGGGGCGGGGGGTAACCGTCCACACCGTCGACTGCCCCATCGCTCTGGAGAACGACCCCGAACGGCGGATCGCCGTGGACTGGAACCGGGAGCGCAAGGCGGCCCTGCCGGTGAAGATCAAGGTCTCCTGTCACGACCAGAAGGGGATTCTGGCCAATATCACCATGGCCATCACCAACTGCGAGGCGAACATATCGAGCGCCTCCATCCAGAGCACCGTGGACCGGCGCGGGGTCAACATCTTCGAGGTGGATGTCACGAGCCTGGAACACCTGAACCGGGTCATGAACAATATCATGAAAGTTAACGGCGTTACCCATGTGGAGCGGATGAAGTCGTGAGGAGGAGCAGGTAATGAAGGAGATCATTTCCACCGACAGGGCGCCCAAGGCGATTGGCCCCTATTCCCAGGCAGTGAGAGGTGGGGGCTTTCTGTTCCTCTCGGGGCAGATACCCCTTGATCCCGCCACCGGAGAGTTCGTGCCGGGGGGGATTCGGGAGCAGACCGAGCGGGTCATGGACAATATTGCGGCGGTTCTGGCCGAGGCCGGTGTCGGCTTCGATGCCGTCGTGAAAACGACGATTTTTCTGACGGATCTGGCCCATTTCGGAGTGGTCAACGAGGTGTACGGGAGCCGTTTTACCGCGGCGCCTCCGGCGCGTTCCACGGTGGAGGTGAAGGGGCTTCCCCGCGGTGCCCTCGTGGAGATCGAGGTTCTTGCCTTGGCTTAAGAAGGGATGCGGGGATCGGAAACGACAAAAAGCCGCAGGCGCTGGAGCGCTGCGGCTGTGTCGTTTGGGGGGTGCGGAAGAATCCGAGGGGGCGGCGCCCCCCGGTTCCTAAAGGGCCTTGGTGACGTGGCCGGAGCGGATGCAGCGGGTGCAGACCTTGATGGTCTGGATGCTGCCGTTCCTGACGGCCTTCACCTTCTGCAGGTTCGGGTACCAGACGGTACGGGTCTTGTTGTTGGCGTGGCTGACGTTGTTACCGAAACTGGGACCTTTGCCGCAGATTTCACATTTTCTCGACATGGCTCTACTCCCTCTCGATGGTTTCTGAAGCTCTCTCTTATAGCAGAGAGCATTCGGCTTTGCAAGTGAAATGTTCTGGTAAGGTGGTGCAATGGCGCTCTTTTTTCGTGGCATCTTTTCGCTTCTGGTGATCCTTCTGATCGTGACGGCGGTCCTCTTCGTGGATTTCGCCTACAAGACCTTTTCGGTGCGGCAGCGCGACGTTGATACCGACGCCATCGTGGTCCTAGCGGGGGGGAGGGGAAGGGTGGAGGAGGGAATACGGCTCTTCAGGGAGAAAAAGGGAAATTATCTCTTCCTGATCGGAGTGGACCCAATGGTGCGCAAGGGGGAGCTCTTCAGGGACCGGGAGGGGGAAACCCTTTCCGACCGGGTGATTCTGGAGAAGGCATCACGCAATACCCTCGAAAACGCCCTCTATGGGAGGGAGATTCTCACGCGGAAGGATATCCGCTCGATCCGTCTCATCACCTCCCGCTATCACATGAAGCGGGCTACCCTCATGTTCCGCAACACCCTTCCCCGCGACATCGCCATCTACCCCCATCCGGTCGACACGGTCAACCTCAAGGAGGCGTGGTGGCGCGACAAGGGGAGTTTCCGGCTCCTCTTCAGCGAGTTCTACAAGTATTGCCTCTTCAGGTTCTTCTTCCTGTTCGCCTCCGGGGAGCTGCGGCCTCCCGCCGGCCCGTAGGGCGAATCGTGTCTTCGAGGCGGTTCCATGAAGAAGGGCGATCACAAGGATCGCCCCTCCATCTCAATTCTCGCCTTTCTCCTCGATTCGCGGGAACAGCGCCTCTGCCTTCGTGATCCGTGTGCCGGGGACCAGCTTGCCCCAGGCCAGGTCTTCGTCCCTGGGTGCTTCGGTGCATCCCAGGTAGCCGAGGGCCTTGGCCGCGGTGCGCGGCATGAAGGCCGACAGGAGCGTGTGCACGACCCGCTGGGCCTCCAGGAGAGTGTACATGATGGTGCCGAGCCGCTCCTTCTGGGCCGGGTCCTTGGCCAGGGTCCAGGGGGCGCTTTCGTCGATGTACTTGTTGCCGGCGGAGATCACCTCCCAGATGGCCTGGAGTCCCTTGCTGAAGGCCAGTTCCTCCATGCACGCTTCCAGTTGACCGATCATCGCCTCGGTTCTGGTTCGGAAGGCGGTGTCCAGGTCGGTCATGGCCCCCGGCTGCGGGAGGATGCCGCCGAAGTACTTGTTCACCATGGCGGTGGAGCGGCTGAGAAGGTTCCCCAGGTCGTTGGCCAGGTCCGAGTTGATGCGGTGGACGAGGGCCGCGTGGGAGAAGTCGCCGTCGAGGCCGAAGGGTACCTCCCGCAGGAGGAAGTAGCGGACCGCGTCGATGCCGTACTTGTCCACGAGCATGTTGGGTTCCACCACGTTCTGGAGGCTCTTGCTCATCTTCTGCCCCTCGACGGTCCACCAGCCGTGGGCAAAGACCTTCTTCGGCACCGGAAGTCCGGCGGCCATCAGGAAGGTGGGCCAGTAGACGGCGTGGAAGCGCAGGATGTCCTTGCCGAGGAGATGGGCGTCCACGGGCCAGAATTTCTCGAAATTTCCCGCCTGCTCCGGATAGCCGAGGGCGGTGATATAGTTGGTGAGGGCGTCAAACCAGACGTAGATCACATGCCGCTCGTTGCCCGGCACCGGAATCCCCCAGTTGAAGGAGGTGCGGGATACGGACAGGTCCCGCAGCCCCTCCTTGACAAAGGAGATGATTTCGTTGCGCCGGCTCTTGGGCTGGATGAAGTCGGGGTTTGCCTCGATGTGGGCCAGGAGCTGCTCCTGGTACTTGCTCATCCGGAAGAAGTAGGACTCCTCCTTGAGCTTCTCCACAACCCGGTTGCAGTCGGGGCACTTGCCGTCCATGAGCTGGGTCTCGGTCCAGAAGGTCTCGCAGGGGGTGCAGTACCAGTCCTCGTACTCGCCGAGATAGATGTCCCCCTTTGCCATGACTTCCTGGAAGAGGTGGGCGACCCCCTTCTTGTGGCGCTCCTGGGTGGTGCGGATGAAGTCGCTGTAGCTGATGTCCAGCTTCTCCCAGAGGGCCTGGAAGCGCTTCACCACCCGGTCGGCCAGCTCCAGCGGGGTCTCGCCGGCGGCGTTGGCCGCCTTCTCCACCTTCTGGCCGTGCTCGTCGGTGCCGGTCAGGAAGAAGACTTCATACCCCTTGAGCCGCTTGTAGCGGGCCAGGACATCGGCCGCGAGGGTAGTGTACGCATGGCCGATGTGCGGTACGTCGTTTACGTAGTAGATGGGGGTTGTGACATAGAACGTTCGGCTCATTTCGGCTCCTTTTTCTCCTTGTCCCTGCCTTTGCCGCCGCGACGGTCGCGGCCGCCGCGATCGCTTCGCTGCTGCTCCCTGTTTTTGCCGCTGTCGCGCTCACGGCGCTGCTCGCCGTCGGCTCCGGCTTTCTGGTCACGGTCCCGGGGTTTTTCTTTCTCGCGCCGCTCGCTGTCGCCGGAGCCCCGCGGTTCCTTGTCCCGCTCCCTGGGGCCCCCCTCGCGACGGGGGATTTTGGGTTTCTCGGAGATGTCTTCGGGTTTGATGTCTTCTCCCTTGAGTTCCACAATCCGGTCGTCCTCGGTCTTTACGAGCACGGTTCCCTCAATGACGTTCTGCTTGATGACCTCCCCCTCGGAATTGCCGCATTTCACCAGTTTACCGCACTTCGGGAGGCATTTCTTGAGGGAGCAGTAGGTTTCATACTCGTAACCGAGGCAGCAGAGCAGCCGCCCGCACTGGCCGGAAATCTTCGTGGGGTTCAGGGCCAGGTTCTGCTCCTTGGCCATTTTGACCGACACGGGCTCAAAGTCCCGCAGAAACGACGAGCAGCAGAGCTCCCGGCCGCAGATGCCGATGCCGCCGATCATTTTCGACTCGTCGCGGACGCCGATCTGGCGCATCTCGATACGGGTGTGGAACTGGTGGGCCAGATCCTTCACCAGCTCCCGGAAGTCGACCCGGCCGTCGGCGGTGAAGTAGAAGATCGCCTTGCTCCCGTCAAAGAGGTACTCCACCTTGACGAGCTTCATCTCCATCCCCCGCTCCTTGATCTTGCGCAGGCAGAAGGCGTGGGCTTCCTTTTCCCGGGCGGCGTTGCGGGCCGCCGAGGCAAGATCCGACTGCTCGGCGATGCGGATGGCGGTCTTGAGCCCCTCGGGGATGTGGGCATCCTCGTATTCCCGCGGCGGAGTGACCACGGTGGCGATGCTCCGCCCCCGTTCGGTCTCGACTATTATCTTGTCGCCCGGCTTGAGGTCGAGCTCGCCGGCCCCGAAGTCGTAGAGCTTGCCGGCGGTGTGAAACTGGGCTTTCACAATCTTTACCAAGCTATCCTCCAAAATTGATCCAAGCGGCGTTCAACCCGCCAGACGCATCAGAAGCACGTCCAGGGTGAGCCGCGGGTTGGCGTTGCGCATGAGGGCCCGGCGGGCCTCCATGGTGTGGCTGATCCGTTCGAGATTCCTCTCCAGCGACAGACGCGCCGCCTCGCTCTCCAGGAGCGGCATCATGTCGCGGTTGACCACCGCGTCGCTCCCCCCCTGGATGAGGAGGACGTCCCGCAGGAGCGTCGTGAGCACGTCCAGTTGCTTCAGGGTCTGTTCCCGACTGGCGGCCATCTCCTCGGCGGCGGCGAACAGGGGGGCCGTGTCGCCAAGGGAAAGGGTTCGGAGCCGTTCCAGAAGCGCCTGCCGGTCCACTGTGTCCGCCTCCTCCTCGCCAAGGGCCCTGCCAAGGCTTCCGCCGGCAAGGGACGCGGCCAGCCGGGCAGCTGTCCTGTCCCGCCCCGATGCTATCAGCTGCTCCTCGATGAGCTCCTCGGGAAGGGGGGCAAAGCGCAGGAGCTGGCAGCGGGAGCGGACCGTGGAGAGGACGCTGTCCAGGTTCGTGGTGAGGAGGATCATCAGGGCGCTGCCCGGCGGCTCCTCCAGGGTCTTGAGAAGGGCGTTGCCGGCCGACGGATTGAGCCGGTCCGCGTCACGGATGATGCACGCCTTGAGCGGGGCCTCGATGGGGCGGAGCACCAGTTCCCGCTGGAGTTCCCGAACCTGGTCGATCTTGATGAACGCCCCGTCCGGTTCCACCAGATGGAGGTCCGGGTGCTGGTGCGTCGCCATCTTCCGACAGGAGGGACAGGTGCCGCAGCCGTCGTCCCGGCCGCAGAAAGCTGCCTCCACAAAGGCGAGGGCCGTGGTTCCCTTGCCGCATCCCGCGATCCCCTCGAACAGGTAGGCGTGGGCCGTTTTGCCGGAGCGGAGCGCGCGCCGCAGCACGTCGACGGGAGTTTCCTGGCCGATGACGCGGGAGAAGGGCATCGGTTCAGCTCCCTGATTGCGGGGCGGGAAGGCGCGGCAGGATCGCCTTCATTACAAGGGCCGCTGTTTCCTCGATGCCGCGGCTGCCGTCCAGGACCACGAACCGCGCCGGTTCGGCGGCGGCCAGGGAGAGAAAACCTTCCCTGATCCTTTCGTGGAACAGGAGCGACTCCTGCTCGAACCGCTCCTCACGTGCCGCGTTGCCGGCATTGATTCGCGCCATGGCCCGGGCGAGCCCCGTCTCCACGGGACAGTCCATGAGGAGGGTCAGGTCAGGTCTGATGGCGCCCGCTGCCAGGGTGTTGAGCCGGGCAATCAGTTCCCGGTCCAGTTTTCGGCCGAATCCCTGGTAGCACAGGGTGGAGTCGGTGAAGCGGTCGCAGAGGACGACTTTTCCGGCGGCCAGGGCCGGTTCTATCACCTCGGCCACGTGCTGGGACCGGGCCGCCGCGTAGAGGAGGAGTTCGGTCATGGGCACCATGGCGTTGTTCCGGGCATCCAGGAGGATTGCCCTGATGGCGTCGGCGATGGGGCACCCTCCTGGTTCGCGGGTTGCCACCACCTCGTATCCGGCATGGCTGAGATGCTCGGCGGCCAGCCGTACCTGCGTCGACTTGCCGCACCCCTCGATTCCTTCGAATGTAATGAAAAAACCCATGGGGGTTGTGCTGCCCTTCCGTTTGGTAAAGGCTGAATTATAGGGAAGCGGACGGTGTAAATCAAGGCTAAAATCCTCGGCAAGTCGCATAATTATTGATAAATACGGTGGATTCGGGGTATAGTGTTTCGTCTATGGGGGAACGTGGCGAAGATAATGAACGAATGGTGTGGCAGTCGGACGAGGAGCTGGAGGCCGGCATCGGCTATCGCTTCGTCAATCGCGCGCTGCTGGCGGAGGCCCTGACCCACCGTTCCTGGGTGAACGAACGCCGGGACGGGGACGGCGGGCCGGACAACGAGCGCCTTGAATTCCTGGGGGACGCGGTGCTGGGGCTCCTGGTGGGGCGGCTGCTGTTTACCCGTTTTCCCGGAAGCCGCGAGGGGGTCCTGGCCCGCATGAAGGCGTCGCTTGTGGGGGAGGGGACCCTGGCGGCGCTGGCCTCGGCCCGGGGGCTCGGCCGCCATCTGCGGCTTGGGCGGGGCGAGGAGCGGAGCGGCGGCCGGAAACGACGGTCGCTTCTGGCGAACACCTACGAGGCGCTTCTGGCGGCTGTCTACCTGGATGGGGGGCTTGAGGCCGCGGCGCGGATCGTGGAGCGGGACTTCGCCCCTCTGCTGGCTGACATCGCCACGGGGGCCGCGGGGCGCGATTTCAAGACCGAGTTTCAGGAACTGGTCCAGACCCGCTTCGGCGCCGCACCCACCTATGAACTGATTGCCATGGACGGCCCGCCCCACGATCGCCGTTTCACGGTGGCGGCCGTGGTGGCCGGAGAGCGGATGGGGGAGGGGATGGGGCGGAGCAAGAAGGAGGCGGAGCAGGCCGCGGCCCGGCACTGCCTCGCACGGCTTGCTTCGGACAGTGAAGGATGAAGCCGCTCATCGTCCCTTTTTTCATCTCTCACCAGGGATGCCCCCACCAGTGCGTATTCTGCGACCAGGAGCGGATTTCCGGCCAAGGAGGCGGGCTTCCGGAACCGGCGGAGATGCTTGCCGTCATCGACCGCTATGCCGCGTCCGGGGGGGGGAGGCCCCTTGAAGCCGCCTTTTACGGCGGCACCTTCACGAGCCTGCCGCGCGGTGACCAGGAACGGCTTCTGGCGCCGCTGCAGCCCCTCATCGCCACCGGTTGGGTTGCAGGGGTGCGGCTCTCTACCCGGCCCGATGCGGTGGACGGGGAGGCGGTCCGTTTCCTTCGCGCCCGCGGGGTGACCACCGTGGAGCTGGGGGTCCAGTCCATGGCCGACGAGGTTCTCGCGGCGGCGGGGCGCGGCCACGGTGCGGCCCAGGTGGAGGAGGCATTCGCCTCCCTTCGGGGGGGCGGCATTGCCGTGGGCGCCCAGCTCATGCCGGGGCTTCCCGGCGATACGGCGGAATCGGCCCTCGCGTCCCTCGACCGGGTGCTGGCCCTTTCGCCGGCCTTTGTCCGCATCTACCCGACGGTGGTTGTGGCCGGGACCCGTCTGGCGGAGCTCTGGCGTTCCGGGGTCTACACCCCCATGGGGCTGGATGAAGCCGTTTCCCTGTGCACGGCCATGCTGCGCCGCTGCCGTGCCGCCGGCGTGCCGGTGGTCAGGATCGGGCTCCAGCCCACGGAGGAGCTGGAGCGCCCCGGGACGATCCTGGCCGGCCCGTGGCATCCGGCGTTCCGGCAGCTGGTGGAAGGAGAGCTGTTTTATGGCCTTCTGGAGCGGCTGGCCGCGGGCATCCCCGCCGGTTCCCACCTGGAGGTCAGCTGCTCGCCCCGGCGGCAATCCGATGTGGCGGGGCAGCGGCGCCGCAATCTCGCCCGTCTCCGGGAGCGGTTCGGGCTGGCGGTGACGCGGGTCATCGGCAGCGACCGGCTCTCCACCTACGATCTCGAAATCCACCACGCCGGCGGAACCGTTGCCGGCAACGCACTGGATTGACCCCGCACGATTCACGAAAGGAGTTGCACCTTGGCAGATACACCGTTCCGATCCGGATTCGTTTCCATCATCGGGCGCCCCAATGTGGGGAAATCGACCCTGCTCAATCGAATCCTCGGCGAGAAGATCGTCATCACCTCGGACAAGCCCCAGACGACCCGCAACCGGATCCAGGGGATCCACAACGTCCCCGGCGCCCAGATCGTCTTCATCGACACGCCGGGAATCCACCAGGCCCGCTCGCGCCTCAACAGGTACATGGTGGAGGTGGCCCTTTCCGCCATCCGGGAGGTGGACCTGATCCTGTTCCTCGTGGAGGCGAACCAGAAGCCGGGGGAGCAGGAGCAGGAGATCATCGATGTCCTGGCCGGCGCCGCGGCGCCGGTATTCCTGGTCATCAACAAGGTGGACCTGACGGAGAAGGGGAGGGTGCTGGAGCGGATCGCCGCCTACAAGGACCGCTACCCCTTCCGGGAGATCGTGCCGGTGTCGGCCGGCACCGGCGACGGCGTCGAACACCTGGTGGAGCTGGTCCGTGATGCCCTTCCCGAGGGGCCGGTCTATTTCCCCGACGACATCCTGACCGATGTGCCGGAGCGCTTCATAGCCGCCGAGATCATCCGGGAGAAGGTCTTTCGCCTCACCCGCGACGAGATCCCCTACGCCACCGCCGTGGAGGTGGACAGCTTCAAGGAGCGGGAGGACGGGGGGCTCGTCTCCATCGCCGCCACCATCACCGTGGAGCGGGATTCCCAGAAGGGGATCATCATCGGGAAGAAGGGGGCGATGCTGAAAAAGATCGGCTCGGCGGCCCGGGTCGAGATCGAGAAGCTGCTCAACACGAAGGTATTTCTGGAGCTCTTCGTCCGGGTCCGCAAGGACTGGAGCGAAGACGAGCGGATGCTGAAGGAGCTTGGATACACATGATGCCACTCGTTGCCATAGTGGGTCGCCCCAATGTGGGGAAATCGACCCTGTTCAACCGCCTCGTGGGGCGCCGCAAGGCCATCGTCGACGACATGCCCGGCGTTACCCGGGACCGGAACTACGAAACTGTTACCCGCTTCGAGGTGCCGTTCATCCTCATCGACACCGGCGGCTTCGAGCCGGTGAGCGAGGACCGCCTCCTGCAGCAGATGCGGGAGCAGTCCCAGCTTGCCATGGAGGAAGCGGATGTCATCATCTTCCTCATGGACGGCCGGGCCGGCCTCACCCCCTCCGATGTGGAGGTGGTGGAGATGCTTCGCCGGGTGAAGAAGCCGGTGTTTTTCGTGGTCAACAAGGTGGACGGCGAGAAGCTGGAGAACGAGGCGGCCGATTTCTTCACCCTGGGGGTCGATTCCCTCCATACCATCTCCGCCGAGCACAACCGGGGGGTAAACGACCTGATGGAGGAGGTGGTGGCGGCCCTTCCCAAAAGCTCCGCCCGGGTCGATGACGAGGACATCACCAGGATTGCCGTGGTGGGGCGCCCCAACGTGGGGAAATCGTCCCTGGTGAACCGGCTCCTGGGCTTCGAGCGGGTGGTGGCCAACCCTACGCCCGGCACCACCAGGGATTCCGTCGATACCCTCTTCACCTGCAACAAGAAGCGCTACCTCCTCATTGACACGGCCGGCATCCGGCGCAAGGGAAAAACCACCCAGAAGCTGGAGAAGTACAGCGTGGTGGACAGCCTCCGGAGCATCGAGCGGGCCGACGTGGTCCTCATCGTCATCAATGCCGAGGAGGGGGTGACGGAGCAGGACGAGCGGATCGCCGGCTACGCCTTCGAGGCGGGGAAGGCCTGCATCTTCGTGGTCAACAAGTGGGACACCCTGGCCAAGGACAACAGCACCCTGGGGAAATTCGTCGATCAGATCAAGACGGAATTCAAGTATCTCTCATTCGCGCCGATAGTATTTGTATCCGCCAAGAGCGGCCAGCGGATCAACCGGATCATGGAAGAGGTGGAGCGGGTCATGGCCCAGTACTCCAAGCGGGTCACCACCTCGGACCTGAACCGGGTCTTCTCCGAGGCGGTGGACAAGCACCACGCCCCCCTGTCCCACGGGCGGCGGGTGAAGTTCTACTACGCCACCCAGGTGGGGACGAAGCCGCCCACATTCGTGGTGTTCACCAACCAGCCGGAGGGGGTGCATTTTTCCTACGAGCGGTACCTCATGAACAAGTTCCGCGAGGCCTTCGACTTCACCGGCTCGCCCCTGAAAATCATTTTCCGTGGGCGGGACCGCCGGGAGTAAAGGTCCTTTACTTGCAGAGGGCGAGTGGTTTATGATGAGCGCCGTTTTCACTGCGGTTTTCCGGGTTTTCAACCCCTGCTGCCCATGAGTCTCGTCGGCAGCCTGGAAGACCTGGGGCTGGGAGAGATCCTCCAGATCATCAGCCTGTCATCGAAATCGGGGATCCTGCGGCTCGCGAGCCGCGGACGTGAAGGGACCATCATCTTCCGTCTCGGCCAGATTGTCCAGGCCACCTGCAGCACCCTCCAGGAAAATATCGGGGAGGTTCTGATCCGCAAAGGGAAACTTGACCTGGCAACCCTGCGGGCCGCCCTGGCCCAGCAGGAGCGCGAGGGATTCCGGGAGCGGCTCGGTGCGATTCTGGTGCGGAATTTCGGTTTTCCCGCCCCTGTCATTGAGGAGGTGGCGCGGGAGCAGGTGGAGCGGATTGTCTACACGCTCTTTGCCTGGGCCGAGGGGACTTTCGAGTTCGTGCTCCAGGACAGCGCGGCCACGGTCGGCACCATCAGGATGGACCCCCTCCAGTTCATGCTGGATCAGGGACTGAATCCCCGGATACTGATGGTTGAACGGGAGAGGGGCCGCCGCAGCGGTGTTTTCCGCCGTCCTGAGGAGCCCCGCTCCGACCCGTCCCCGTCCGGGGCGGCCGCCGAGGCGGCACTCCCCCCCGCGGGGCACGTCAATATAGGCGAGGAGCTTCGCCTCGAAATGGGGGAGGAGATGGCGGGGCCCGGCCAGGAAGGCGTCGGCCAGTCTGACCGGATGACCCTGTTGCGGGGGATGCTGGAGGAGCTGCACAACCCGGAGCCGGGATGCGGCATTACCCTTCTGGTGCTGCGTTTTGCCGCGGAATTCATGGGGAGGGGGGTACTCTTCAGGGTTTTGCGGGATGAGATTGTGGGGCTCGGCCAGTTCGGTCTCGATGACCAAGGGGGTTCGGCCGACAAACGGGTCAGGTCGCTCCGCATTCCCAGGGGGGAGCCGTCGCTGTTCACCGGGATTATGGAAGCGAAGCACCCGGCGGTGGTCCGCCCCGAACCAAATGACTGGAATCACTATCTCTTCGCCCGCATCGGCACTGACTTGCCCCACGAGGTTTTTCTCGGGCCAATCGTCAGCGGTGGAGAGGTGATAGCTGTTCTCTATGGCGACAACCAGACTGAGCGCAGGCCGATCGCCGGAACGGAGGCCCTGGAGATTTTTCTGTCCCAGGCCGGTCTGGCCATGGAAAAAGCGCTGCTGGAAAGTAAACTTCGGGGTGTGATGTGAAGAAAATTCTCATAGCGGAAGACTCGTCCACCATGCGGTCCCTGCTGGTGGCCACCATCGAGTCCCTCGGCGGCTATCGGATCGTTGAGGCGTCGAGCGGGTTCGAGGCCCTGCGGCTCCTGCCGCGGGAGCCCGTGGACCTGATCATAACCGATATCAACATGCCCGACATCAACGGGCTGGAACTCGTGAGCTTCGTCCGCGGCAGTGACTTGTACCGGCATATTCCGCTCTTCATCATCTCCACCGAGGGGAGCGAGCGGGACCGGGAAAAGGGGCTTGCCCTCGGAGCCGATGAATACCTGGTGAAGCCGTTCGATCCGGCGCGCTTGCAGGAGCTGATCGTGCGGTACACGTCCTGAGGGTTGCCCATGGTTACTTCACATGATGATTCCGGCAGGGCCGTGGAAGACTTTCTGGCCGAAGCCGAAGAGATTGTCGAACGGTTGAGCGCCGAACTGGGGGCCCTCAGCGACTGCGCCGACAGCGGCGAGTGCGACCCGGATCTGCTGAACGCCATTTTCCGCGGTGCCCACTCCCTCAAGGGGCTGGCCGGCATGTTCGGCTTCGCCGACATCCAGCAGCTCTCCCACAACCTGGAAAATCTGCTCGACTCGCTCCGTCTCGGCAAAATCCCCCTCACCAACGCCACCATGAATGTCCTCTTTGATGCCATGGAGCTTCTCGGTTCCGTGGTGCGGGGGCTCGGCACCGGCGAGAACTTCAGCGCCGCCATCGCTGAAGCGATCCAGCGCCTCAATGCCTGTGCCGCCGCCCGGGATGACGACGGTGAGTCCCCCCTCCAGAAGCTGGGCCTGCCCGAGAAGGTGCTCAACTCCCTTACCGAATACGAGGAACACCGGCTGGTGGAGAACTTGAAGAAGGGGCGGACCATCTACTCCATCCACGCCTCCTTCAGTCTCATGTCCTTCGATCAGGACCTGGGGGAGATCACTGAACTCCTGAAGAAATCGGGCGAGGTGGTCAGCACCCTTCCCAGCGCCAGCGCCACCCCCGAGTCGATGATCGACTTTGAGATTCTCTACGGCACCGACCTTGCCCATGACGGTGTTGCGGCCCTCATCGACCGGGAGAACATCGAGATCAGCCGGGTCGGTTCGGCCGCTGCCGCACCGCCGCCTGCCGCGGCGCCCCAGTCCGTGACGCCCGCCGCTGGAGCCGCTGCCGTGGCGCCCCAGGTGTCGGCGCCGGCCGAGGTCCCCGCGCCGGCCGGCCAGGCCGACGACATGACCGCCAAAAGCATGAGCCGCACGGTGCGGGTCGACATCGGCAAGCTGGACGACCTCATGAACATCGTCGGCGAGCTGGTCCTGTCCCACTCCATCATCTCCATGCTGGCGACCCGCATGAGGCTCGAAGGGTTCTCTTCCCTGGCCATTGAGCTGGCGAAGGCGGCCAAGGGGCTCGACCGCAAGCTGACGGAACTGCAGAAGGGGGTCATGGAAATCCGGATGATCCCGGTGGGCCAGCTCTTCGAGAAGATGGCCCGCATCGTCCGCAAGGTATCCCGGGAGCAGGGGAAAAAGGTGGACCTCAGGACCTTCGGTGCCGACACGGAGCTGGACAAGCTCATCATCGAGGATATCGCCGACCCCATGGTCCACATCATCCGCAACGCCATCGATCACGGCCTGGAAACGACGGAGGAGCGGGTGGCCGCGGGCAAGCCCGAGCGTGGAACCATCCGGCTCTCCTCCTACCAGAAGGGGAACCACGTCGTCATCGAGGTGGCCGACGACGGCCGGGGCTTCAATATCGAGAAGGTCAAGAAGAAGGCCCTGGAAAAGGGGCTCATCAAGACCATGGAAGGGGTCTCCGACCGGGAGGCCCTGGACTTCATCTTTCTTCCCGGCTTTTCCACCGCCGACAAGGTGAGCGAGCTGTCGGGCCGCGGCGTCGGCATGGACGTGGTGAAGAACAACATCGCCGCTGTCTCGGGGATGGTGGACATCGAGAGCACCTTCGGCCAGGGGAGCAAGGTCATCATCACCCTTCCCATTACCCTGGCAATCATCAAGGCGCTGCTGATCTCCACCGCCGGCCGGACCTACGCCATTCCGATCACGTCGGTGCTGGAGACGATCATCGCCACCGAGAACGACATCGACACCGTGGAGCGCAAGGAGGTCTACCAACTGAGGGCCACGACCCTGCCCCTGGTGCGGCTGGAGCGCTTTTTCGGCGTACCCCGGACGCAGCCGACTCCCTCCGAATTCTACATCGTGGTGGTGGGGGTGGCGGAGAAGCGGCTCGGGGTCATCGTCGACGACCTCATGGGGCAGCAGGATATCGTCATCAAGTCCCTGGGGGATATGTTCAAGGGGTACCGGGGGATAACCGGGGCCGCGGACCTGGGGGACCAGCGGACGATTCTCGTGCTTGACGTGGGGGGGATTATCGGCGAGGCGTTCCGGAGCGGAGGGTAAATGTATCGGGATTTTTACGGGCTGAGCGAAAAGCCGTTCTCCAAGACCCCTGACCCGCGCTATCTCTTTCTGTCGCCGGGGCACCGGGAAGCCCTGGCCCGGCTCCAGTACGCGGTGGAGGAGCGGGAGCTGGCGCTCCTTACGGGCGACATCGGCTGCGGCAAGACCACCATCTCCCGGGCGCTCATGGATGCCGTGGGCAACGACGGCTGTTTCTGCTTCATCGTCAACCCGCGTCTGTCGGCCGTGGAATTCCTCCGCACCGTGGCCCGCAGTCTCGGCATCGCCGAGCCGGCCGGAGCCAAGGACGAACTGCTGCGCCAGCTCACCGAGGCGGTCTACCGGCTCGACGGAGAGAAGCGCTGCCCGGTTATCATCATTGACGAGGCCCAGTTGATCCCCGACCAGGAGGTGTTCGACGAGATCCGGCTCCTTACCAACTTCCAGCTGGACGACCGCAACCTCATGAGCGTCATCCTCATGGGACAGCCGGAGCTGCGGGAGATGCTGGCCGAGCCGGTCCACGAGGCCCTGCGTCAGCGGATTGCCATGCACTATCACCTTCAGCCCCTGACCCTTGATGAAACCATGGAGTACATCGACTTCCGGGTGGAGGTGGCCGGCGGGCCATCGGGGCTCTTTTCCCCAGACGCCATCCGGCGCATCTTCGAGCTGTCGGGCGGGGTGCCCCGCAAGATCAATATCCTTGCCACCAATGCGCTGCTGGTGGGGTTCGGGAAGGACTCCGCCTGGATCGACGCATCGCTGGTGGAAGAGCTGCGCGACGAGGCAAGTCTCTACTGAGGCAAAAGGACCGACAACCATGATGGATATTGCCGAGATCAGGAAAAAGGCCCAACGGGAGCGGGAAGGCAGGCGCGAGGAACCCCGGACCCCGCACCAGCCGGCAGCCCCTGCGGCTGCTTTGCCGGATGAGTCCGACGAGGTGCTGTACGACAGTTTTTTCCCTCCGGAAGAGATCATCCCCCCCGTCTTCGCTCCGTCGGCCGCTCCGGTGGTCAGGGACCCCCTGGCCGTCATCCTCGAAGGGCGGAAGGCGGCCCTCGTGGACGAGGTCATGCCGGCGGAAGCCGATGGGGAGGCCCCCGCTGAAGCCGTATCCTCCCTCGAGATCCTTTGCTTCAGGGTTGCCGACGAGATTTACGGCGTCGACATCATGGAGCTGAAGGAGATCATAAAGCCCCGGGAGACTACGGAGGTTCCCCACGCCCCGCCCTTCATCGCCGGCGTCATCTCCCTGCGCGGCATCATCGTCCCTGTCCTTGTTCTTCGGGAGCGCCTCGGTCTCTCCAGGGACGGGGGGGGAGGCAAAGAGCGCATCATCGTGGTGAAGAAAGGGGAGGGGCTCTGTGGTATCCTTGTGGACGAGGTGATCCAGGTGGTGCGGATTGCCGCGGATACGGTGGAGCATCCCCCAGCTGTGCTCGATGGCATAGATCGTGAATTTGTCGCGGGCATCGGGCGTCATGACGGGAATATCGTTATTCTGCTAGCCCTGGAGAAGGTCCTTGACGTGCAGCTGTTCTGAGAATGCGCCCCGCCAAGCCAGAGTGAAAGGTTCCAGGCCATGACGAAAAAAAAGATCCTGATTGTTGAGGATGAGGAGAGTCTGCTCAAGCTGGAGAGCATTCTCCTCACGTCCCGGGGGTATGAAGTGGTGGGGGCCGCCGACGGGGCGGCGGCGCTGGAACGGGTCGTTTCTGACAGGCCCGATCTCGTCATACTCGACATCATGCTGCCGGAGATAGACGGCTTCGAGGTCTGCCGCCGCATCAAGCAGAATCCCGAGACGGCCCACATTCCCGTCATGATGCTGACGGCCAAGAAGAGCGACCAGGACTGCGAGCGGGGGATGGCGGCCGGCGCTTCGGCCTACGTTACCAAGCCGTTCAAGTCGGCCAGGATAATTGAAATAATTCAGGGGCTTCTCGCGCCGTGATCCGTGGAGCATCCTGCACGATCTTTCATGTACTGGCCGGGAGGGGATGAAGATGGAAGCCGACATCCAGGAAGTACAGCTTGCCTGTTTCCGTCTCGGCGATGGGATTTTTGCCGCGGATATCATGAGGATAAAGGAGATTCTAAGGCCCCAGCGGCTCACGAAGCTCCCCAGGACGCCGGCCTTTGTCGAAGGGGTCATCAACCTCCGCGGTTCGGTCATCCCGGTGATAGATCTGCGCAGGCGGTTCGGCCTCCCGGACCGCGCCCCCCTGGAGGAATCAAGGCTTCTGGTGGTGAGCGTCTCCCGCCAGCTCGTGGGGCTCGTGGTTGACGACGTAACAGAAGTTGTCACGGTTCAGGCCCAGGACATCAAGCCCCCACCCCTTGTGGCGGAAGGAATCAGCACCGAATACCTGATTGGCGTCTGCCTGGTGCGCGACAGCCTCATCATGCTCCTCAACCTTGACACGATTCTGACCAGCCGAGAAACCTCGGCGCTTGCCGGCCTCTACGGGGCAGCGGGCGCCGCTCCTGCCCGATGACTCCGGTCAGGGGGGCTTTCTCCCTCCCGATCCGGGCGGCTCTGGCTGTTCTGCAAGGAGACCGTCAGTGGACGATCTTGATATCACACGCACGCAACTGAATTCCACCGACGAGGAGGAGCGCCGGCAGGCGGTCATCGGCCTGGGCCGTTATCCCCTTGAGCGGGTCCGTGAACTCTTTTTTGCCGCCATGGGTGACGGGAGCTGGCGGGTCCGCAAGGAGGCGGTCAATACGATCCTTGGTCTTCAGCTCGACGATGCGACGCTGAACGGGCTCATCGGCCTGCTCTCTTCGGCTGACAACGCCGGTCTGCGCAACTCGGCGGTGGAGGCCCTGGAGCGGCTGGAGTCCCGGGGGGTGCCGCTCCTCCTCGCGCACCTCAAGGACCCGGACCACGACGTACGCAAGTTTATTGTCGACATCCTCGGCAATATCGGCGACCGCTCCTCCATTCCGGCCCTGGTGGAGGCGCTGCGGGACCCCGACGCCAACGTTTCCTCCGCGGCGGCCGAGAACCTTGGCAAGATCGGCGATCCGCGGGCGGCTGCTCCCCTGGTGGAAGCCCTGAAGACGGAGGATGTCTGGTTCCGGTATTCGGTTCTCGGGGCCCTGGCGCGCATCGGGGAGCCGGTGCCCTTTCCGGTATTCGTTCCCCTGGTTTCCGATGCACTCCTGAAGCGTCCTGTTTTCGAGTGCCTGGGCGCGGTGGGAGACCACCATGCCGTGCCGGTGCTTCTGGAGGGGCTCCAGGACCGGGTCCGAGCCGTGCGGGAGGCGGCGGCCTGTGCCCTGGCGCGGCTCAGGGGGCGGCTTCCGGCGGCATATGTCCGGGAGATGGATGAGCTGCTTGCCGGTCTCAAGGGGAAGCCGTGCGTGGAAGAACTCATTGCGTCCCTCGACACCGCCGAGCGGCAGGTGCGGGAGGCGGTTGTGGGGCTCCTTGCCCTCATCGGCGACGAGCGCGCCGCCCTGCCGCTCCTGGACGGCTGCCGCGACGAGCGGCTTCGCCGCATGTGCCTCCAGGGGTTCCGGACCATGGGCGAAGGGGGAATGACCGCGCTGCTCGCGGCATTTTCCGAGGCCGACGATGAAGGGAAAACCTTCATCATGTATTTGTGGGGTGAAATGGGGTTTGCCGGTGCGGCGCCCCTTCTCGGCGAGGCCATGACGAGCAGCCGCTCCCTGGTGCGGCGCGCCGCGGTGGTGGCGGCCGGCAGGATCGGCCTTGCCGGGCTCCTGGACCGGATTGTTTCACTGCTGCACGATGCCGACCAGGAGGTGCGCGAGGGGGCGGTGAACGCCCTGGTGCGGCTGGCCCCCGCCTGCCGCGAGGAGGTGACCGGCGTCGCCCGCGGGCTCGCCGCTTCGCCTGCTCCAGACAGCAGGCGCAATGCCGCGGCGATCTATGCCGCCCTTGCCGATTCGGATCGGCTCGCGTTCCTGGCGAAGGACGAAGATCCCCAGGTGAGGCGAAGTGCCGTGACCGCCCTCGCCGGGCTCGGGATTTCCGACAGCCTCGGCAGCCTGGTCATGGCCCTCGTGGACGAGGACCCGGACGTGAGGATCGCCGCGGCCACGGGGCTCGGCGACATGCGGAGCGAGGCCTGCCTCGAGCCGCTGATCCTGTCTCTCGGCGATGGGGACCCGTGGGTGCGGTGCGCGGCCCTGCGCAGTCTCGGGCGAATAGGCGGTGAGCGGGCGCTTGATGCGATCGAAGGCATGCTCGACAATGCCGACGGCGTCGTTCTGATCACGGCCCTGGAAGCCCTCGGGGGGGTCGGCGGTGAGCGGGCCTTTCAACTGGTAAAGAGGGGGCTGGAAAGCAATGATGAAGAGGTGGTGAAATCGGCCATCGACATCCTTTCCCGCAACGGGTCCCACTGGCTTGACGAATACGGGGACCGCCTCCTGCGGCATCCCCACTGGGACGTGCGGTGTGCCGCTGCCCGCGCCATGGCCCATCTTCTCGGCGAGAACGCGGCTGAACGCCTGGCTCGGGCGCTGGAAGCGGAACAGGACGAGCTGGTGCGGGGCGAGATTCGCGATCTTCTCGGCAGGTGGCGGTAATGTTCAGTCTGGAGCCCGAAATACCCCTGTCCGATGAGGAGTTCCGCCTGATACGGGACCTTATCTACAGCCATTGCGGCATCTATTTTGACAGCGATGCCACTTATCTCCTGGAGAAGCGTCTTGCCAAACGGGTGCAGCTGCACCATCTCTCCGGGTTCAAGGACTACTACCATTTCCTCAAGTACAACCGGAACCGGGATCAGGAACTCTCGGACATCATGGATGTCCTCACCACCAACGAGACCTATTTTTTCCGGGAGTCCTTCCAGCTCAAGGCGTTTACCGACGAGATCGTACCCGCCCTGCGCGAAGCGAAGCTCAAAAACGGCGACCTGACGTTCCGCATCTGGAGCGCCGGCTGCTCCAGCGGCGAAGAGCCCTATACCATTGCCATGCTGCTGCTGGATATGGGGTGCTTTGCCGGCTGGAAGGTGGAGATCATCGGCACCGACATCAGCCAGCGGGTTATCCAGCAGGCCCGCAAGGGGCTTTACGGCAAGTCTTCCTTCCGGGTTACCGACGAAAGCTATATCCGCCGTTATTTCACCGAGCAGGACGGCATGTACCGGGTGAACGACAGGGTGAGGGAACTGGTCACCATCAGCCACCTGAACCTGCTCGACGCGGGCCGCATCGCGCTTCTGGGGCGCATGGACATCATTTACTGCCGCAACGTCATCATCTATTTCGACCAGGCGGCCCGCCGGAAGGTGATCGACTCCTTTTACCGAACCCTGCGCGAGGGGGGGTATCTCCTCCTCGGGCACTCCGAATCCCTCATGAACATCTCCACTGCGTTCACCCTCAAGCACCTGAAAAACGACATGGTCTACCAGAAGCCCCTGGCGGGCGGAAGCGGGGTGGGGCTGTGAGGAAGATCAGGATCGTGGTCATCGACGATTCCGCCTTTAACCGTCGGGCCATCATCAGGATGCTGGAAAGCATGCCCGAGGTGGAGGTGGTGGGATACGCCACCGACGGCGAGGAGGGAATCCGCAAGGTCATCGACCTGAAGCCCGACCTGGTGACCCTTGACCTGGAGATGCCCCGCATGGACGGCTTCACTCTCCTGAGGATCATCATGGGGTACTGTCCGACGCCGGTCATCGTCATCAGTGCCAAGAGCGATGATGAGAAGGTATTCAAGGCCCTGGAACTGGGAGCGGTCGACTTCATCGCCAAGCCGACCAGGGGGATCTCCGAGGAACTTCTTTCCATCAGCGGCGACATTCAGCAGAAGATCCGCAGTGTCTTCTCCCTGAACATGAAGGAGATTATCCGCCGGGAGAAGGGTGAGGTGCCGGCACCCCGTCCCGTTGCGGAGAAAAAACCGGCCGCGGCCCAGCCGCGCGTGGCGCCGTGCCGCCTCGATGTGGTGGCCATCGGGTCCTCCACCGGCGGTCCCCCCGCCCTCCAGCGGATTCTCTCCTCTTTCCGCGAGGCCCTCCCCCTGGCAATCGTCATTTCCCAGCATATGCCCGCCGGCTTCACGCGTACCTTTGCCGAGCGCCTCAACCGTCTCTCCGTTTTTGACGTCAAGGAGGCGTTGGACGGCGACGTGGTCTGGCCGGGGAGGGTTCTGATCGCTCCCGGCGGCCACAATATGGTGTTCGAGAAGAGTTCGGGGTCCGTGGTGGTTCGGGTCAAAAGACCGGCCGCCGCCGACCGCTACATTCCGTCCGTTGACGCCATGTTCGCATCCTGCGCCGATGTCTTCGGCTCGCGGACCCTGGCAGTGGTGCTGACCGGCATGGGAAACGACGGAAGCCGGGGGGTGCGGGCCGTCAAGAATGCGGGGGGACAGGTCCTGGCCGAGTCCGAGAGTTCGGCTGTGGTGTATGGAATGCCCAAGGAGGCCGTCTCCACGGGGGTGGTCGACAAGATTGTGCCCCTCGATCTGATGGCGAGGGAAATTCGCATGCGGTGCGGGGTGGCAACCGACCTGGATTAGGTGCGGCCGGGTTGCCGCAATGTTTATGGGTCCTCAGGGCAGATGAGGCGCCGGGAGCAGCCGATGACGCAAGATTGCAGGGGTGATGAAAAAGGGGTGCACGGACGGGCCGACGAGTTTCTGCAGCTCTTCAAGAAGGGGGCGGAATTCACCCAGGACCTTCTCAGGGAGAACGAGCGCCTTCGCTACCGGGTGCTCCAGCTGGAGGAACAGCTGAAAAACGGCGGGTTGCCCGCGTCCCTTGCCGAGGAAAACCGGCTCCTTGCCGCGCGGGTCGAGGAGCTTGAGCGGGAAAAGGAGGAGATTCTCGGCCGCATCCGCCAGATTGAGGCCGAGAACAACGACTTTGCCGCCCGGTACGTGGAGATCGAGGAAGAAAACAACAACCTGGCCAGTCTCTATATTGCCAGCTACCAGCTCCACTCGATTCTCGACTTCGATGAAGTGCTCAGGGTGATCTCCGAGATCATCATCAACCTCATCGGCGCCGAGGAGTTCGCTGTCATGCTGACCGACGAGAAGACCGGGCTCCTCAGCGCGGCCGCCGTGGAGGGGGTCTCTGCCGAGGAGGTGCCGACGGTGTCTCCCGGCGAGGGCGTTATCGGTGCCGCCGCCGCTACCGGCGAGAGCTATTTCACCAGCGAGCCGGCCACATACGTTCGCGACCCGGCGAACCCAATGGTCTGCATCCCCCTCAAGATCAAGGAGCAGGTTATCGGCGTCATCGTCATCTACAAGCTGCTGGTCCAGAAAAAGGCCTTTGTCCCGCTGGACTACGAGCTGTTCACCCTCCTTGCGGGCCACGCGGCAACCGCCATCTTCAGCTCCAGGCTCTATTCCGATTCGGAGCGCAAACGCTCCACCATGCAGGGATTCATCAATCTCCTGACTAAGTAGCGGTGCCGTGCCGGAGATCCATGACCATGGCCGATAAGAGAATACTTGTCGTAGAAGATTCCCCCACCATGCGGCAGCTCATTGCCTTTACCCTGCGGCGGCTGCCCCACGTCGCCCTCGTGGAGGCGACCGACGGCGTCGATGCCCTGAGAAAGCTCGGGGGGGACAGATTCGATCTGATCTTCACCGATATCAACATGCCGATCATGGACGGCCTGAAACTGGTGAGCCTCGTGCGCAACGACCAGGCGCTGCGGCATATTCCCATCGTCATCATCACCACCGAGGGGGCAGCCGAGGACCGGCAGCGGGGTCTTGCCCTCGGGGCCAATGATTACCTCACCAAGCCGATTCAGGCCGGCAGAATTCTTGCCGTGGCAAGGGAATTGCTAGGAATCGGCTGATCCGTTCCGAGCGGAAATATTCTCATTCGTGTCAAGTGTTCCGGAGTTGCCGTGAAACGCCTTCTCATTCCCGTCGTGATGCTCCTTCTGCTGCCGGTTCTTCTCTTTGCCCGGGATTACCAGGTGGTAACCTTCAAGACCGACACCGCCGGTGCCGTCGACTTCAGCCATCCCGTGCACCTGAAGGCCCTCGGCAGCAACTGCACCCTCTGTCACAACAAGCTCTTTACTATCGGCACCAGGGCGGCGCCGGTATCCATGAAGGAGATGGAGGCGGGAAAGTCCTGCGGCGCCTGCCATAACGGAAAACGGGCCTTTGCCCTCACTGACTGCACCCGCTGTCACGTGACGAAGGAGGTGCCGGTCGATATCCCCAACTTCGGCGCTGTAATATTCAGTCACAAGTTCCACCTGGGTCTTGGTGCCTACGGCTGTTCCGACTGTCACAATGCCGTCTTCGGGGCGCGAACCGACAACCCCCACGTCTCCATGAAGGAGATGGAGGCAGGCCGGTCCTGCGGCGCCTGTCACGACGGCAGCACCGCCTTCTCCGTCAAGGGTGACTGCACCAAGTGCCACACGGTCCGGGATATCCCCTTTGCCGCCGACGCCACCTTCAGTCACAACGCCCACCTGGGATTCGGCCATGTCTGCGGCGACTGCCACGGCAAGCTCTTTGTGGCCGGCCCACAGAGCAGGCGCTACACCATGCAGGAAATGGAAACCCAGCAGTCGTGCGGCGGATGCCACAACGGCAGCACCGCCTTCAGCGTCAAGGGTGACTGCGGCCGGTGTCACACTGCCGTCAGGGACGTGACCTTCGCCAAAAGCGATGCGTTCTTCAGTCACAAGATCCATACTGCGCTGCTTGAGTGCGGCAGCTGTCACAGCGGCATTTTTGTCGGCGGGGTCAACAGTCGCCGCTACACCATGGCCGAGATGGAGAAGGGGCTCTCCTGCGGGGTCTGCCATGAGGGCAAGACCGTCTTCGGAGTGGGGGGCAACTGCGACCGCTGCCATGTGAAGACGCGGGATGTGAGCTTCAGGACCGGGGCCGCCGGCACCGTTACCTTCAGGCACGATGTCCACCGTCAGATGTACGGCTGCGGTGACTGCCACAACGGCATTTTCACCGCCGGCGCGGGGCGCACGGGCTACACCATGGCCCAGATGGGGCAGGGGAAGTCGTGCGGTGCCTGCCACGACGGCAAGACCGCCTTTGCCGCCACCGCTGCCGCCAACTGCGGCACCTGCCACCCCCTGCGGGATGTGATATTTCCCCACGATGCCCGCTTCCCCCACGTGAAGCACCTGGAATCCCTGACGTGCGGCGACTGCCACAATTCGCTCTTTTTGCCCGGCCCGGGCAACCGCCGCTGGACCATGGCCCAGATGGAGCAGGGGAACTCCTGCGGCGCCTGCCATGACGGTTCAAGCGCCTTTGCGGTAACGGGGGCCTGCGGCACCTGTCATGCCTCCACCGTGGAGGTGGCAATTCCGGTCCGGCAGACAGGCGTTACCCGCTTCAGTCACGCGTTTCACACCGGCCTCCATGGCTGCACCGACTGCCACAACGGTATTTTCGGAGCCGGCGCCTCGGCCCGGCGCCACACCATGGCCGACATGGAGAAAGGGGACTCCTGCGGCGCCTGTCACGACGGCAAGAGTGCCTTCGCCGTGAGGGAGAACTGCACGAAGTGCCACCCGGTGAAGGATGTTTCGTTCAGGGAATCGGGCGCGCTCTTCAGTCATGCCTTCCACCTCAATGCCTACAGTTGCGCCGACTGTCACGATGCCCTCTTCAGGCCCGGTGCCGACAACCGGCGCTGGACGATGGCCCAGATGGAGCAGGGGAACTCCTGCGGCGCCTGCCACGACGGCAAGAGCGCCTTCGGTGTCGCCGGCGACTGCGGGAAGTGCCACCCGGTCACCAAGGGAATCAAATTCGACCTCCCTGGCGATGTGGGGAGCGTCCTCTTCAGTCACAAGTCCCATTCCGCCAAGGGGTACGGCTGCACCGACTGCCACGGCAAGATCGTCACGGCGGGGGCCGGGAGGAAGTCCCACACCATGAAGGAGATGGAGCAGGGGAAGTCGTGCGGGGCCTGTCACGGCTTCAGCATGGCCTTCAGCGTCAAGGACCCCATCCACTGCGAGAAGTGTCACCAGAGGCTTTACTGACAACCCCGGGACAGCCTTCAACAGCTCTTTTGTACTAAGCCGCCGGCCCTGTGAACATGTTTGCATGGCCGGCGTTTTTGTGCTAATAACAAACCCTTGATTTTTATCCCTAACTGACCAGTCAGCCGGAGGTAGCACGCCGTGGAAGAGAAATACATCCCCCGAAACGTCGAGGAGAAGTGGCAGAAGATCTGGGAGGAGAACAAGACCTTCAAGGTTGCGGAAGATCCCTCCAGGCCCAAGTACTATCTCCTCGAAATGTTTCCCTATCCTTCGGGGCGAATCCACATGGGGCACGTGCGCAACTACTCCATCGGCGACGTGGTGGGGCGTTTCAAGAGGATGAGGGGGTACAACGTGCTCCATCCCATGGGGTGGGATGCCTTCGGCATGCCGGCCGAGAACGCCGCCATCCAGAACAAGAGCCACCCGGCCAAGTGGACCTACGAGAACATTGCCTACATGCGGAGCCAGCTCAAGAAGATGGGGCTCTCCTACGACTGGGACCGGGAACTGGCCACCTGCGACGTGGAGTACTACAAGTGGGAACAGAAGATGTTCCTGGAGATGTATGAGAAGGGGCTTGCCTACAAGAAGACCTCCTATGTCAACTGGTGCCCCAGGTGCGAGACGGTTCTCGCCAACGAGCAGGTGGAGGACGGGGCCTGCTGGCGCTGCGACAGCGAGGTGACCCAGAAGGAGCTGGAGCAGTGGTTCTTCCGGATCACCGACTACGCCGAGGAGCTCCTGGACTGCACCGAAAAACTCCCCGGCTGGCCCGAGCGGGTGCTGACCATGCAGCGCAACTGGATCGGCAAGAGCTACGGCTGCGAGATCGACTTCCCCGTGGAGGGGAGTCTTGCCAAGATAAAGGTCTTCACCACCCGCCAGGATACCCTCTACGGCGCCACCTTCATGTCCCTGGCCCCCGAGCACCCCATGGCCCTGGAGCTGACCACCCCCGAACGCCGGGCCGAGGTGGAGGCCTTCATCGAGAAGGTGAAGAAGACCGACAAGATCAGGCGGACCGCCGAGGACTTCGAGAAGGAGGGGGTCTTCACCGGCTCCTGGTGCATCAACCCGGTGACCAATCGCCGGATGCCGGTCTATCTCGCCAATTTTGTCCTCCTCGACTACGGCACCGGCGCGGTCATGGCCGTGCCGACCCACGACCAGCGGGATTTCGAGTTTGCGAAGAAATACGATCTGCCGCTCCAGGTGGTCATCCAGCCGGAGGGGGAACCCCTTGATCCCGCAGCCATGGCCGCCGCCTACACCGAGGTGGGGACCATGGTCAACTCGGGTCCCTTCGACGGGCTGCGCAGCGACGAGGCCAAGGAGAAGATCGCCGACTATCTGGTGAAGGAGGGGATCGGCACCAAGACCGTCAACTTCAGGCTGCGGGACTGGGGGATCTCCCGTCAGCGCTACTGGGGGAACCCGATTCCGGTCATCTACTGCGACATCTGCGGCGTGGTGCCGGTGCCGGAAAAGGATCTGCCGGTGGTGCTTCCCATGGATGTGGAGTTTACGGGCGAGGGGGGGAGCCCCCTCAAGAAGCTGGACTCCTTCGTGAACGTCCCCTGTCCCCAGTGCGGCCAGATGGCCCGCCGGGAGACCGATACCATGGACACCTTCGTCCAGTCCTCCTGGTACTTCCTCCGCTACTGCTGTCCCGATTTCGCCGCCGGCCCCATCGACAAGGCCCGGGCCGAGTACTGGATGTCCGTTGACCAGTACATCGGCGGCATCGAGCACGCGGTGCTCCACCTCCTCTACGCCCGCTTCTTCACCAAGGCCCTGCGGGACCTGGGGTATGTGAATGTGGACGAGCCGTTCACGAACCTCCTTACCCAGGGGATGGTCATCAAGGACGGCGCCAAGATGAGCAAGTCCAAGGGGAACGTGGTGGACCCCGATGCCCTGATCAGCCGGTACGGGGCCGACACCGCCCGGCTTTTCTCCCTCTTTGCCGCGCCGCCGGAGAAGGATCTGGACTGGAGCGACCAGGGGGTTGACGGCAGTTTCCGCTTTCTCAACCGGGTCTGGCGCCTTGTCTGCGACCTCCGCCCCTTTGTCGGCACGGGCGGCTCCGTTGATCCGGCGTCCCTGTCCGACGCTGCCCGGGCGCTCCGCCGTACTGTCCACAAGACTATCCGCAAGGTGACCGATGACATCGACGAGCGCTTTCACTTCAACACCGCCATTGCCGCCATCATGGAGCTTGTGAACGCCATTCAGGCCTTCGAGCCCAGGAATGCGCCGGAGAATGGACCGGTCCTCACGGAGGCCATCGAAAGTGTCGTTCTCATGCTCTCCCCCTTTGTCCCCCATGTGGCTGAGGAACTTTGGGAGGCCTTGGGCCATCAGGGGGGGGTGGAGGCCGCCGGTTGGCCTGCCTTCGATCCCGCCGCCGCCGTGGACGAAGAGCTCCTCATCGTGGTCCAGGTGAACGGCAAGCTTCGCGGCAAGGTAACGGTTGCCGCCGGTGCTTCCGAGGAGCAGGTGAAAGCCGCGGCCTTTGAAGACGAGAAGGTGAAGCCGTGGCTTGAGGGAAAGCAGCTCCGGAAGGCGATCTACGTTCCGGGCAAGCTCCTCAACATCGTGGTGGGGTAACGGGCCGATGTCTGCCCTGAAGGGGAGCATCGTGCGTCTCATGGCGCTCGTTGTCGCCGTGCTGGTCGTTTCCGGCTGCGGCTATCACGTCATGAGGCCGGCCCGGGGCGGGGCAGGACACGAGGGAACGACCCTGGAGGTTTCTCTTTTCGCCAACCGGAGCTACCGGCCCAATATCGAGGCAACCCTCACCGATATCATCGTGGACGAGCTGGCCAAGAGGGAGGGGACCCGGATCGTGGAGCGGGGGGGCGACCTTGTCCTTTCCGGAACGGTCCTCTCCTATGAAACCGCCCATGTTTCCTATACCGCCACGGATGAGGTCAAGGAATACCGGGCCACGGTCACGGCAGAGGTGATGCTGCGCCGGAGCGCAACCGGCCAGGTGGTTTGGAAAGGAACCCTCACCTCCTTCCAGGACTTCCCGGCCCTTGATGATCTGGTGTTCCAGCAGAACAGCGAGGATGCCGCCATCCGAGAGATCAGCCGCAAGCTGGCCCGGGAAGTCTATATTCATCTGACGGAAGATTTCTGATCTTTCGCGGGATCCCGATTCCGGATGCCTTGAGCCCATGAAGATCGACGAATTCCATAGAGCCTTGGACCGGGGAGAGATTTCTCCCCTTTATTATTTCCATGGCGACGAACCCCACCTCATGGAGCGGGCCGTGAAGCGACTCACGGATTCCGTCGTCCCTCCCGATTTCCGTGATTTCAACCTGGACGTCTTCTACGGCAACGAGTGCAAGGGGGATGAGATCGCCTCCGTAGCCCAGACACTTCCCATGTTTGCCGACCGCCGCATGGTCCTGGTGAAGCGGGCCGGTGAACTCCCGGCTGCCGCCCTTGACATCCTTGCTTCCTTTGTCGCCGATCCCCCCCCGACCACCTGCCTCGCCTTTGTGGGTGAGAAGGTGGACCAGCGGAAGAAATTTTTCCAGGAACTGAAAAAAAAAGGTGAGCTTGTCGAATGCAAGCGCCCCTACGAGAACCAGCTTGGCGCGTTTATTCGCGAGGAGGCCAAGGGGCTTGGCAAGCGGGTCGAAGCGGCGGCGGCCGAGATGCTGGTCTATCTGGTGGGAAACAATCTGGGGGAGCTGGCCACCCAGCTGGAAAAGGTGGCCCTGTATGTGGGGCAGCGGGAGTCGATTACCGTGGATGACGTGCGGGGGATCGTCTCCGACACGAAGGTGGAGAGCGTTTTCGATCTTGCCAACGCCCTCGGCGAAAGGAACCTGGGGAAGGCCCTCCGAAGCCTTGACACCATCCTGCGGGACGGCGAGGCACCGCTCATGGTCCTGACCATGATCGCGCGGCATTTCCGGCAGCTCTGGCGGGTGCGGGACCTGATGGCTCAGAAGGTCCCCCAGCAGGATATTTCACGTCTGGCCGGAATCAACCCCTACTTCATCAAGGGGGTAATGGCCCAGGCGCGAAAATTTTCGGTTGCGGAACTGAAACGGGTGTTCGAAAGCCTCCACGAAACCGATCTGGCCTTGAAGGGGGGAGGGGCGAAGCGGCCGGTTCTTACGCTGGAGAAGCTTGTCATGGATGTCTGCGGTATGGGTTCCCGGCAGAAGTGAGTTCAGGGGCTCAAGCCGTCATCCGGGAAGGCGTATCGGCAGATCAAACGGAAAAAGGGACCCCTGAGAGGAGTCCCTTTTTATTTCCAAAGCTGTAACAGCTTTCAGCCGAGGGTGTTTACCAGTTTGGTGAGACGGGAAACGTTGCGGGAAGCGGCATTGGCGTGGATGATCCCCTTGGTGGCAGCTTTGTCGATGACCGGGATTGCAGCCTGGAGGGCCTCCTTGGCCTTGACCGCATCCTTGGCTTCGACCGCCTCACGCACGTTCTTTATGAAAGTCCGCAGGCCGGAGCGGATGGACTTGTTTCTGAGCTGCTTCTTCCTGTTCTGCTTGATCCTTTTCAGGGCCGACTTGTGATGAGCCAAACTGCACCTCCAGTATCTGTTACGAGTAGATTCGAGTAGTTTTGAAAGTCAGTTAATTACCATTGAAACACCTGATAAGTCAAGCTAAAAAACTCTCGGTTCCAAGTTGTAATCCAGAATGAAAAAAGGGGGGTGGCATGACCACCCCCCATCACATTGAAGGAGGCTGAAAAGGCTTACCACTCTTCCCGCTGTTTTTCCGCCATGTAGTCGAAATATAGATCAGGAGTCGTGAGCTTCTTGATTTCCTCGGCGCTGTAGCCCAGATCGCGGAAGTTGAGGACGCCGTTGGGGGCATGGCAGTTGTTGCAGGTGAGTGCCTTCGACTTCGTCACCAGGTGATTGCTGCCGAAGTAAACGGTCTGCCAGCCGGGGACCGGCTCGTAATCCTTGATCCCCATGATCTTTGCCGCCGAGGCCACGCCGGCCAGGGTGTCGCCGGTGGACATGGGGGGGGCGAAGTCCATGGCCAAGAGCTGGCCGTCCTTCTTGTTGAAGTAGGCCTTTCCCTGGAAGATCTTGAAGGGGTAGATCCTGCTCTTGCCGTCCTTTCTGTCACCCTTGGGGCCGATGAAGTCGGGGCGGTTGGCCACAGTCTTGTTGTACCAGGCGTAGACCGGGGTCGTCTCGTTGGCCTCCTTCCGCAGGGTCGTCGGTTCGTAGTAGCCGCTGGAGAGTTTCTCCCACACGGTGAAGTCCTTGGCGAAGGTACCGCCGGTCCTGGTTATGTGGCAGGTCTGGCAGGCGATGCGGGCCGTGTGCCGGTTGTAGGCCTCTTCCTTGTGGGGTTTCTCCGTGTGGCACCCCTCGCAGGAGAGACGCACCCCGTCGTGGGCCCAGTTGTTGGGGTCGAAGCCGGTGGGGATCCGGTGTTTCTCGGTCTTGTGGCAATCGACGCAGACCATCCCCTTGGCTGCATGGACGTCATTCTCGGCGGTGAAGGCGAAGCCCCGTTTGACCAGAACGCCCCCTCCGGCGGCCTCGTGACAGGTCATGCAGTTCTTGACGGTCGGTTTCGCAATGGAGAGGGCCGCCTTGGTGCTCCGGTCCTGTCCCATGACCACATTACCCTTTTCATTCTTGTAGGGGGCACGCTTGCTGAAGTCATAGTCGCGGGAATGGCATACCAGGCAGTCGATGGCCGCCTCGGCCTCGGGACCGGTGCTCCCCACGTCGGAGATGTGGTCACCGGGGTGGCAGGTGTTGCACCCGGAGAATTTGGTTCCCTTGGCGTCGGGCGGTTTCGGGATCTCCTTCAGGTTGTTCACGATGTCGTTGCCGTTGCACATGGTGTAGATGCGGTTCTTCATCCCGTATTCCTGCTTCGGATCGAGATTCTCCACGTTGTCCACCTTTGAGGCGTGCTTCCAGTGGACCGTGTTGAGGAACTCCTTGGCCTTGCCGGGGTGACAGACTTCGCAGGTCTCGGGTCCCTTGTAGCCGTTCTTCTCGATGTATTCCTTCCCGGCATGCTCCCCGGCCACGACGGCCGTTGTCGCCGCGAGCCCCATCAGCAGTGCACTGAGGATAATTTTCGTGTTCATATGGACCTCTTTAATTTGTTGTCGTTTAAACAATATCTGTAGATTTAGATATATTATATATCTGTATAACTAGATGTTTTCTCCAAGAAAATTGCAGCCGCACTGACAAGGGGCTGCAATAGACAGAACAACCGATTCAGCTCAATACCCTAGCAGCCCGCGGTCTTCCTGAAGAGCTTGCTGGTGTTCTTGCCGCCGGCGTCGTCATACTTGCAGCGGATTTCGTCGCCGTCCTTGATCCGCTTATCCTTGAATTTGTCGAGGGTGAGTTCATCGGTCACGGTGATTACCACATTTTTGCCGGTCTTGTTGTCCTTGAGGGTGACTAGGGCCTCCTTCCCCTTCATCTCGATCTTCTCCACCACGCCGATCATCTTCACTTCCTCGGCCGATGCCGTGGTGCCGAAGGTGGCGATGCTCAGGGCCATTACTGCCGCCATCATGATTGCCGATACTGTTTTCTTCATTTCTCTTCTCCTTTTTTGCCGGTTGGCGGTGGTTGTGCCGTCACCTTGGCTGGTTTCCTCCGGTCCCTTGGGTGCCGGAAGGAGGGGGGCTTTCGCCCCCCTGAGGTTGTCGTTGCTAGAAGTGTACCTCGAAGGTTGCATAGAGGTTCTGGGCGTTCTTGAGCGGGGTCAGCATCTGCGGATTAGCTGGACCCATGATGCTTGCCTGGGTCAGGTCAGCCATTTTTACCGGTGCACCGACCCAGTTGTTGCTGCCGGTGTAGTCAAAGTCATAGTACTGGTAGCCGATCTTGAAGAAGGTCTTGCTCAGGTAGCTTGAGATCGGCTTCAGTTTGAGCTCCTGGATCACGTATGCCTCGTAGACATCGCCACGGGTCCCCACTTTGCTGGTCCACATGTCATCGGCGGCCGGCGCGAAGGTGATCCAGTCCTTGGAGCCGTGATTGTACTCAAGGCCGAGCTTGGTGCCGGTGGCCTCGATATCATACCGGCCACCCACGTAGACGGCCCAGCCGGTCTTGCTTTCCTTGTTGCCGGTCCACATGAGGCCCGACTGGGTGTCGAGTACGTTGGTTTCGGCGAGAGGCCCGGGTCCGTCAAAGTCAACCGCCGTCCGCAATTGAACATTCACGGTGTTGTCGGTGGGGTTGGTATGGCTTACGGCGCCGGAGGCGAACCAGTGGAAGCTGCCAAGGCCTGCGTCCTTGACACGGCCGAGGAAGTTGAGGCCGTACCAGTCGATGTCACCGAGGTTTACGCTTGGCACGCTTCCCTCGAACGGCCCGCTCAGCATCACGGGTGTGTTGAAGATGTTCATCCCCCGGTTGTACTGGAACTCAGCCTTGAAGTTGTCGGTGTCATATGGAACCAGGTTGAAACCTACCATGTCGGTGTCGTGGATGCCGTTGCCTTGCTTGTCCGTGACGCCGTTTTCGAAGCCGCGGCCGTAGCAAAGTTTCATATAGGCGCCTGGAAGTGATTCAATATCGGGAGCATAACCGAGAGTCACGCCGTCAAAGGCGTAGTCGACCAGCAGTTGGGGCACACCTGAGTTGCCCGGCTTCTCCTTGTTCTGCTTCAGGTGGCTCGGGATACCGCCCGTAGAGGGGCGACGGCCGATGGAGAACCAGATGGGCTGGTCGGCAATGTTTTTCCATGTGGCGTAGACCTGATCCACGGCCAGGGTGCCGTCGCCGGGGACGTGACCAACGGTGCCGTCAAAGAGGCCGGCCCGGTCGGAGAAGAAGGTCTGGCCGTTTTCCCCGCGCAGGGCCGCGTCGTCGCGGGCGCCGCTGATCTTGTACATGAGGAGGCGGGCGTGAACGGTCACGTCCTGGGTTGCCTTGGCGTCAAGGGTGAGGCCGAAACGGTTCGTGTAAAGTGCGTCGTTCTTAACCGTTTTGTCTCCCGGATAGAGGTTGGGCGGGACCGTCATGCCTGACGCGAGAAATCCGATGAAGCTGTCAAAGGTGTAATGGTCGGCAACCTTTCCACGCATGTAATCATACCGGAACCGGTAGTCCCCCCCGAGGGTCAGCCAGCGGCCGATGGACTTCTCCTCCACCTTCTCCACCTTCTTGTCCGTATCCTTCATCTGCTGCTTCAGGGCCTCCAGCTCCTTCTCCAGGGCCTCCATCTTCTTCTGCAGGTCGGCGTCGGCGGCCAGGGCGGTGAGCGGTTGACAGAGACCAACGAGCAGTGCTCCTGCCAGAACTTTCCGGGTGGTGCGTTTCATGGGTTCTCCTTTCCTGGGTGTGATAATCCGCATAAAGAATTGCTTAAAACCTCTCTTGGTATTGGCCGGCAAGCAGTGCGGACTCCTTGGTGTTTATCGGCAAGAGGGGTCAGCAGCTTGAGTAATATTTTCATTGGATTGAATTTGTGGCTGTGAATCCAGCCTTTTCAAAGAGTTCGACAGCAATATGGATGCCAACTATATATTTATATGATTTTTCAGATAGTTGTATAGATAGAGGTGGAGCCGGGTGTCAGTGGGATAGCAATTTGCTGTTAGGAGATTGACAATTTTGGTCAGTGATGTCTCTGCGTTGCGGTATACGGCAAATACGCAGTTGACGGGCTGAGGCTTAATTTCGTAGTATCTATCGGATTATCTGAAGGAAAGAGGAACCGTGACCGGCGAAAAACTTCTGTATATCGAAACCTTCGGCTGCCAGATGAATGTGAGCGATTCCGAGAAGGTGGCGGCGCTCCTGAAAGGGGAGGGGTACGCGCCGACCCGGGATTCATCGGCGGCGGACCTGATCATAGTCAATACGTGCAGCGTGCGGGAAAAGGCCGAGCACAAGGTCTACAGCTACCTGGGGCGTTTCCGGGGGCTCAAGCGGGAGCGGCGCTTTCTGCTGGGCGTCGGCGGCTGCGTGGCCCAGCAGGAGGGGGAGCGGCTCCTGAAGCGGGTGCCGTGGGTCGATCTCGTGTTTGGCACCCATAATCTGCATCTCCTGCCGGAAATGGTCCGGGCGGCGGAGCAGGGTGAGCGCCGGGCCGCGGTGAATTTCATCGACAACGAGACCCGGCTGGACCTCTTCCCCCAGGCCGAAGAGGCCGGGGGGGTGACCCGGTTCGTGACGGTCATGCAGGGATGCGACAATTTCTGCTCCTACTGTATTGTTCCCTATGTGCGGGGGCGGGAGATCAGCCGCCGCTCCGCCGAGATCATCGACGAGATCCGCGGCGCCGTGGCCGGCGGCGTGCGGGAGGTGACGCTCCTGGGCCAGAACGTCAACTCCTATGGCCTGAAAACGCCGGGGGAACTCTCCTTTGCGGGGCTTCTGCGGGAAATATCGGCCATCGACGGTCTGGAGCGGATCCGGTTCACCACTTCCCACCCGAAGGACATCTCGCCGGAGCTCATCGCCTGTTTTGCCGAGTTGCCCAAGCTCTGCGGCCATGTTCACCTCCCGGCCCAGGCGGGGAGCGACGCGATCCTGGCGCGCATGAACCGGGGCTACTCGCGGCAGGAATACCTGGAGAAGGTGGCAGCCCTCAGGGCGGCCCGTCCGGGCATTCTGATCACCGGCGACATCATTGTCGGGTTCCCCGGGGAGACGGAGGACGATTTTCTCCAGACCCTCTCCCTCATGGAGGAGGTCCGCTACACCGACGTCTTTTCCTTTGCCTATTCCCCCCGCCCCGAGACCGCGGCTGCGTCCCTTCCCGGCAGGATTACCCGGAAAGAGGCCACGGAGCGCCTGGAACGGGTCCAGGGTCTCCAGCGGGATATGACCATCGAGAGGCATGCAGGCTTCGTCGGCACCCTTCAGGCGGTCCTCGTGGAAGGGCTGAGCAAGCGGGGCGACCAGCTCTACGGCCGCACCGACGGCAATCTGATCGTCAATTTTGCCGGCGATCCTTCCCTTGTCGGTTCCCTTGTGGACGTTCGCATCACCCGGGGCTACCCCAATTCGCTTCTGGGCGAACTCGCACCCGTGCAGTAAGGAAACGGAGCACCCATGTACCTGAAGATGAACATTCACGGCTTTGCCCTTGATTCCATTGCCCAGCGGCCGGTGGTCCTCCTCAAGGACGCCGACGAGGCCAACACCATCCCCATCTGGATCAACAGTGCCGATACCCTCTACATAGTTGCCGAACTCGTCCGCCATGACGCCGTGGCCAAGAGCGACCGCAAGGATCTCCTCTCGGCGCTCCTCGGTCACCTGGACGCCGCAGTGGAGGAGATCGTCATCGAGGATATGAAGGACGGTCTCTTTGATGCCTTGGTGGGGGTTTCGGTGGACGGCGAGACGGTAATGCTCCCGGTCAGGATCTCCGAGGCCCTGGTGCTGGCCCTCAAGCTCTCCCTGCCGGTCATGGTGGCGGACCACCTGCTCAAGAAGATTTCACAGTGTGACGGCGATGACGATGAACGCTTCAGCGATGCTGACGCCCGCCGTTTTGTGGATTTTCTCGAAAACCTCGATCCCGCCGATCTCGGCAAATATCCCATGTGACAGATGGGGCGCAACGGCCCGTCTGCCGCAGATTCAGGAGTCCATTCATGCGCCAGGAATCCCTCGATTTTTTTCAGCAGCTGGTTGAGGCCCCCAGCCCCTCCGGCTACGAGCAGCCGGCCCAGCGGGTCTTCCGCGACTACATCTCCCGGTTTTCCGAGGTGACCACCGATGTGATGGGAAACGTGATCGGGCTCGTCCGGGGTGCGGGTGAGAACCTGCCGCGGGTGATGATCGTGGGGCACTCGGACGAGATCGGGTTCCAGGTGAAATACATCGACGACAACGGTTTCATCTTCTTCGCCCCCATCGGCGGGGTGGATGCCCACCTGACGCCGGGGAAGCGGGTCCGCATCCACACGGCCAGGGGAGTGCTGGCAGGTGTCATCGGCAAGAAGCCGATTCATCTCATGGATGAGGAGGACCGCAAGAAGGTGGTGCGCCTCGACGCCCAGTATATCGATATCGGCGCCGCCGACAAGAAGGAGGCCCAAGAGCACGTGCGGGTCGGCGATCCGGTCACCTTCGCCGCCGGCTTCGAGCGGCTTTTGGGAGACCGGGTGGCATCCCGGGCCTTCGACGACAAGGCGGGGAGCTTCGTGGTGGCCGAAGTGCTCCGGACCGTGGCCGAATCGGGGATGAAGCTTCCGGTTGATCTCTACGGTGTCTCTTCCGTGCAGGAGGAGATCGGGCTGCGCGGCGGCACCACCAGCGCCTACAGCGTGAATCCCCATGTGGGGATCTGCGTGGAGGTGGATTTCGCCACCGATCAGCCCGACGTGGAGAAGAAGCACAACGGCGAGGTGAAGCTCGGCAAGGGGCCGATCCTCCCCCGGGGCGCCAACATCAACCACCCCCTCTTCGACCTCCTGTCGACCACGGCTCAGCGGGAAGGGATCGCGGTCCAGTACACCGGCATCCCCCGGGCCACGGGCACCGACGCCAACGTGATGCAGATATCCCGTGGGGGGGTCGCCACGGCCCTGGTGAAGCTGCCGCTGCGCTACATGCACACGCCGGTGGAGGTCCTCTCCCTGTCGGATCTGGAGAACGCCGTTCGACTTATCGTTGCGGCGCTGCCGGGAATGGGGGACAAGGATGCGTTCATTCCACGCTGACTACGGGGGGGCGGAGTGAAAAACCGTTTCCTTTGCCCCCTGCTTCAATTTTCCCTTTGATTTTAACCCCTTTTAACTTGACTCACCCCTTGGCAGCGACTATCTTTTCCGGTTAATACTTGAGACCCACCCCATAGACCCAGCCCTAAAGGAGTCCGTGATGCTCGATGAAACGATTCAGGAAGGCCTGACCTTTGACGACGTCCTGCTCGTCCCTGCCCATTCCCAGATTCTCCCCCGCGATGTCTCCCTCAACACCCGCCTGACCAGAAACATTCACCTGAACATTCCGCTCGTTTCCGCCGCCATGGATACGGTCACCGAAGCGCGGACCGCCATCTGCATGGCCCGGGAGGGGGGGATCGGCATTATCCACAAGAACCTCTCCATCGAGGAGCAGGCCATGGAGGTGGACAAGGTCAAGAAGAGCGAGTCGGGCATGATCGTGGACCCCATCACCATGCGCCCCAACCAGAAGATCCACGAGGCCCTGGCCATCATGGAAAAGTACCGGATCTCCGGGGTTCCCGTCACCAACTCCAAGGGGAAGCTGGTCGGCATTCTCACCAACCGGGATCTTCGCTTCGAGACGGATCTGAACCTCCCCATCTCGGCCCGCATGACCAAGCGGCGCCTCGTGACCGTGCCGGTGGGGACCACCCTGGAGGAAGCCAAGGAGCATCTGAAGCATACCCGGGTGGAGAAGCTTCTGGTGGTGGACGACGAAAAGAACCTGAAGGGGCTCATCACCATCAAGGATATCGAGAAGGTAAGGAAGTATCCCAACGCCTGCAAGGACGCCCTGGGGCGTCTGCGGGTCGGGGCCGCCGTCGGCCCCACCGCCGACATGGAGGCCCGGGTCGATGCCCTGGTGAAGGCCGGGGTTGACGTCATCGCCATCGATACGGCCCACGGCCATTCCCAGGGGGTGCTGGACGCCGTTCGGGCACTCAAGGCGGCGTTCCCCGGCATCGAGCTCATCGCCGGCAACATCGCCACCGCCGAGGCGGCCGAGGCCCTCATCAAGGCGGGCGTGGACGCCATCAAGGTGGGAATCGGACCGGGCTCCATCTGCACCACCCGCGTGGTGGCCGGGGTCGGCGTGCCCCAGATCAGCGCCATCGCCCAGTGCGCGAAAGTTGCCCGCAAGTATGACGTTCCCCTCATCGCCGACGGCGGGGTCAAGTACTCGGGGGATGTGACCAAGGCGGTGGCCGCCGGTGCCGACGTCATCATGATCGGGTCGCTCTTCGCCGGCACCGAGGAGTCCCCCGGCGACACCATCCTCTACCAGGGCCGGGCCTACAAGAGCTACCGCGGCATGGGCTCCATCGGCGCCATGAAGCAGGGGAGCAAGGACCGTTACTTCCAGAGCGACGTGGAGAGCGAGGTGAAGCTCGTTCCCGAGGGGATCGAGGGGATGGTTCCCCTGCGCGGACCCCTGGGGGCCAACGTTCACCAGCTCATGGGGGGGCTGCGGGCCGGCATGGGATACACCGGCTGCCGCACCATCACGGAACTCCAGCAGAAGGGGCGCTTTATCCGCATCACCGGCGCCGGACTCAAGGAGTCCCACGTCCACGATGTCATGATCACCAAGGAAGCCCCCAACTACCGGGTCGAGAACGTACGATGAACAGTGACATCCACAGTGAGAAGATCCTGATTCTGGACTTCGGGTCCCAGTACACCCAGCTCATTGCCCGGCGGGTGCGGGAGGCCCACGTCTACTGCGAGCTGCACCCCTTCGACATGGATCTGGCGGCGATCAGGGCCTTTGCCCCGAAGGGGATCATTCTCTCCGGCGGCCCCAAGTCGGTGTACGAGGAGGGGGCTCCGGCGGTGGAGGAGGCCCTCTTTGAGCTGGGGGTGCCGGTACTCGGCATCTGCTACGGGATGCAGCTCATGAGCCGCCACTTCGGCGGCGAGGTGGTTCCGGCCGGCAAGCGGGAGTTCGGCCATGCCGACCTCCTGGCCGCCGGGACTCCCGGTCCCCTCTTCGACGGTTTCTTTATTGAAGGGAAGAGCCCGGTCTGGATGAGTCACGGCGACCATGTCTCCCGGGTTCCCGCAGGGTTCCAGGTGGTGGCGGAGACGGCCAACGCGCCGGTCTGCGCCATCCAGGATGTTGTTCGCAACCTCTACGGCGTCCAGTTCCACCCGGAGGTGAACCATACCCCCCGGGGGGAGATTCTCATCGACACCTTTGTCCGGAAGATCTGCGGCTGCACCGGCCAGTGGACCCCCGGCCACATTATCGAGGACGCCGTCAGCCGCATCCGCGCCCAGGTGGGGAGCGACCGGGTTATCCTCGGCCTCTCCGGCGGGGTCGACTCCTCGGTGGCGGCGGCCCTGATCCACCGGGCCATCGGGGACCAGCTCACCTGCGTCTTTGTGGATAACGGCCTGCTGCGTCTCGGCGAGGGGGATCAGGTCATGGCCACCTTTGCGGAGAATCTCGGGGTGAGGGTGATCCGGGTGGATGCGGAGGAGCGCTTCCTCTCGGCCTTGGCCGGCGAGTGCGACCCGGAGAAGAAGCGCAAGATCATCGGCAAGCTCTTCGTGGATATCTTCGAGGAGGAGTCGGGGAAGATCACCGATGCCCGCTGGCTGGCCCAGGGGACCATCTATCCAGACGTCATCGAGAGCGCCGGCGCCAAGACCGGCAAGGCCCACAACATCAAGAGCCACCACAACGTGGGGGGCCTCCCCGACTACATGAAGCTGAAGCTCCTGGAGCCCCTGCGGGAGCTTTTCAAGGACGAGGTGCGGGCCATCGGCGAGGAGCTGGGGCTTCCCCACCAGATGGTCTGGCGTCATCCGTTCCCGGGTCCGGGGCTTGGGGTGCGGATCCTCGGCGAGGTCAGGAAGGAGTACGCCGACATCCTGCGCCGGGCCGACGCCATCTACATCGAGGAGCTCTACGCCGCCGGCCACTACGACAAGATCAGCCAGGCCTTTGCCGTCTTTCTGCCGGTGAAGAGCGTCGGGGTCATGGGTGACGGCCGCACCTACGAGTACGTGGTGGCGCTGCGGGCCGTGGAGACCAAGGACTTCATGACCGCCGGCTGGTACCCGCTCCCCTACGAGGACATGGCCCGCATATCGAGCCGGATCATCAACGAGGTTAAGGGGGTCAACCGGGTGGTGTACGACATCTCCAGCAAGCCTCCCGCCACCATCGAGTGGGAATAGATGCACCGACAGAGGGCGCCGCTGGGCGCCCTCTGCTGTTCCGGCCTCGATTTTCTTTGCCGGCCGCGCCTGAAAAAACAGGGCAGTCTGGTATTATTCAGGTAGAGGGACCGAAACCACACCAGGGAAAGGGGGCTTGTGTATGAACATCATTGACTGCGCGCTCAAGATGGAGGAGGAGGCTGCCAACCACTACACGCAGCTGGCAGCGGCTTCCTCGGTCGAGGAGCTGCGGACCATCTTCGGGCTGCTGGCCGCTGCGGAGAAGGAGCACCATGATACCCTCATGGGGATGCTGGGGGATGTTGATCCGGCAAAGGCGGAGTTCAAGGCCCTCGATGAGGCTTCTTGTGCCTTCAGGCCGCTGCTCGGCAAGCGTGATCTGGTGGCGGAACTGTTGCGGGATCCGGACGGATACCAGCATGTGGTCAAGGAAGAGGAAGAAAGCATCAAGTTCTACGAGGACCTCGCCGCCAAGGCGGACAATGACGATACCCGCGCGTTGCTGCTGAAGCTGGCCGAAGAGGAGCGGCGTCACCTGAGCATCGTGGAAAACATCTATTCGTTCGTGGAGAATCCCAAGACCTATCTGGCGTGGGGAGAGTTCAGCAACCTGAAGGAGTACTGAGCAGGTCTTCTCCCCGGCCCGTGCCAAAGCCCGTCTCCCGACGGGCTTTTCTGTTGCGGCGGGCGCGGGAAACACTTTATAGTTGTCGGGTACTTTCTCCTCAGGAGCCGACTCGTGCCGCATCCAATCGACCTTATCATCTTCGATCTTGACGGAACTCTCATCGATTCCCTTCCCGATCTCGCCGACGCCACGAACCACATGCTGGCCGCCCTCGGCAGGCCCCGCATCGACCAGGACGCCGTGCGCCGTCTCGTGGGGCAGGGGGCACGCCGTCTCGTGGAGCGGGCTCTCGCCGGTGCTGCACAGGAGGAGGTCGAGCAGGGACTGGCGCTTTTCCTCGACTACAACCACCGTCACATTGCCGACCGCACCGTCCTCTACCCCGGTGTTGGCGAAACTCTCGACGCCTTGAAGGGGCGCGGGATGCGGCTGGCGATCATCTCCAACAAGAACGTGGCCCTCTGCCGTGAGGTCGTTTCTGCTTTGGGTATCGACCGCTACTTCGAAGAGATTCTCGGCGCCGATTCCCTGCCGTTCCGCAAACCGTCGCCCGAGCCGGTCCTGAAGCTTCTGGCCGATTTCGGGGTGGATCCGGAGCGGGCGGCCCTGGTCGGCGACAGCATCAACGACATTGCCGCCGGCAGGGGTGCCGGGGTGCCGACAGTTGGATGCACCTGGGGGTATGGCGATCCTGTGGAACTGAAAGACGCAGACTATCGAATAGACGAGTTTGCTGAACTCCTCGAAATTCCTTTGTTCTGCCATGGAAAGGTAAGTATATAATGAAGCTTGGCGGCGCGCAGGGATGGATGGGCCGCATGCTGTGCATCGACCTGACGACCAGGGAGAGCCGGCATGAGCGGCTTCCGTCGGAATTCCTCCATGCCTATCTGGGCGGTCGGGGGCTCGGGGTAAGACTCATGCGGGATCTTCACCGGCTCGACCCCTTCGATCCGACAATGCCGCTCATCTTCGCCGTCGGTCCTCTCTGCGGCACCCCGGCGCCTACGGCGGCCCGTCTTTCCGTCGTCTCCCGTTCCCCCCTCACCGGCACCATCTACGATTGCTCCGCCGGCGGGCGCTTTGCCTGGAGGCTGAAGGCGGCCGGGCTCGACGCTCTGATGATCACCGGAAGGAGCGATACTCCCGTCGCCATTGCCGTTACCCCAGCAGGTGCCGAGATCGTCGATGCGCCGCACCTCTGGGGAAAGACGGTCCATGAGACTGTCGCGGCCCTTTCTGACCGGGGGAGCGTGGCCGCCATCGGACCGGCCGGGGAGCGGGGAGTCCTCTTCGCCAACATCATGATGGGGGAGGGGAACTCGGTGGGGCGCGGCGGCCTCGGCGCGGTCATGGGGGCCAAGGGGCTCAAGGCGGTGGTGGTGAACGGCGATCGCACCGTGGCCATCGCTGACCGGGAGCGGTTCGATAGGGCCCGGCAGGATGTGATGCGGCTCTTCCGCGCCTCGCCCGTCATCTTCGGCGAACTGGGCATCGCCGAATACGGCACCCCGGCCCTGGTGGACCTCATGCGCCAGCGCCGCATGGCACCCACCGACAATTTCCGCAGAACCGTCTTCGAGGAGTCGGGGAACTATTCCGGTCCCGCCATCCGGCGCGACTTCCACGCCAAAAAGGACGGCTGCTACGGCTGCCCCATCCAGTGCAAGAAGAGCACCCCCAGCGGCGAGCACCTTCCGGAGTATGAGACCGTCTCCCATTTCGGGGGGCTGAACGGCATCGCCAGTCTTGCCGCCATCGTCAAATCCAACACCCTCTGCAACGAGCTGGGGATGGACACCATCTCCGCCGCCGCTACCCTGTCGGCATGGGGGGAGGCCCGGGGGCGTTTCCCCGGCGCCGAGGAGGCGCAGGGGCTGCTGACCGACATCGCCTTCCGCCGGGGTGACGGCGATCTGCTCGCCCTCGGTTCCCGGCGGGTTGCCGAGGCACTGGGGCGGCCCGAGCTCTCCATGAGCGTCAAGGGGCTGGAGCTTCCCGCCTATGACCCCCGGGGCGCCTACGGCATGGCGCTTGCCTACTGCACCAGCAACCGGGGGGGGTGCCACCTGCGGGCCTATCCCATTTCCCACGAGATCCTGCGCAAGCCCATCGCCACCGACCGCTTTTCCTTCTCGGGGAAGGCGCGGATCATTGCCATCGCCGAGGATACCAACGCCGCCGTCGACTCCCTGGTGGCCTGCAAGTTCTCGTTCTTCGGCGCCACCCTGGAGGAGTACGCCGAGCTGCTGTCGGCAACCACCGGCATCGACTTCTCTCCCCAGGAGCTCAAGGAGATTGGCCGGCGGATCTGTCTCACAGAGCGGTTCTACAACTGTGACAACGGCTTTGATGCGAAGGACGACTGTCTCCCGGAACGATTTTTTCAAGAGCCCGGCTCCAGCGGGGAGGGGGTGGAGATCCCTCCCCTCGACCGGGCGCGATTCGATGAGGAGCTGCAGAAGTACTACCGGATTCGGGGGCTGACGCCGGAAGGGACGTTTGCCGATCCGGACTTTCTGCTGAAGCAGCCATAAAAAGCAGCCAAACATAGAGGGCACAGAGGGTCACAGAGGAAAACCAAACAAATGTGAGTTCTGTTGAACCGGTTGCAATTTAATGTGTTTCGCTGTCCTTTGTGTTCCTCTGTGGTTATAGCTTATTTGGGCGGCTTGAAGCATTAGGTAGTGCTCGAATATATATTTGCTAGTGCCCTGTTATTTAATGTTTTTGTTTAAGCTTGCTTCGTCGTTGAATAAGTTTATGTTCAGGTAAGTATATGTTTGACCAGATCGCCAGATATACGAACAAGCTCATGGCCGACCGCTCGGCCTTGCCCGGGGAGATCGCCATTGCAGCCCAGGACGACGAGCTCATTGTCCTCGGGAATCCCGCGCTGGCTCAGCTCGCCGGTGACATCCTCGGCCGGCTCACCTGCCTGGGGCTTGTGGCGGCACGGCCGTCGCTCCCCTTTGCGGATTTTCTGGTGGCCCGGTCACCGCGGGAGGAGTCGTGCATCGTCCCCCGGGACACGGAGACCCGCACCTTTCTCCACGACATCCCGTTCCTGCGGCGGGCAGGGCTGGGAAGCGACCCGGCCCAGGCCATTGCCCGTCTCCTGGGAAGCCGCAAGGGGGTGGTGGTGGAGGGGGTTGGGATCGTGGCGAGCGGCGCCCTCACCATCGAGCAGGCCTACATCAACTACTCGTCGGTTTTCCACTCGACCTTTGTGAAGTACCTCCAGGACGTGCTCCATGACGGGTTCCTCCTGCCGGGGGAGGCGGAGGCCTTTGCGGCGTTCCGCCGTGACTGGCTGCGGCCACTATCGGCCGACGGTCTCGTCTTCCGCTCCGGGCCCTTAACCGACCCGGCTGTCATCCTCGACGAAATCGCCGCCGTGGGGCGCTACACGGTGGAGCGGGGGCTCGTGGACTCCTTCTTCGGCAATATCTCCTGCAAGTCCGGCGATGTCATCTACATCTCCCAGACCGCCGCGAGCCTCGATGCCCTGGCCGGCTGCATCGACCCGGTCCCCATGGACAACTCCTCCACCTTCGGCATCACCGCGTCCAGCGAACTGCTGGCCCACCGCCGCATCTACGAAGCGTCGGGCGCCGCCACGATCCTCCACGGTCATCCCAAATTCGCGGTGGTCATGAGCATGGAGTGCGACGAGGCCGGCTGCCCCGTGGCCGACTGCTGGAAGGAGTGCGACCGGGTGCGGATGCTGGGGGATGCGCCGGTGGTGGCGGGGGAGATCGGGGCCGGGGGGCTGGCGAAGCGGGTTCCGCCGGTCATTGCCGGGCCGCGCCGGGCCGTGGTCTACGGCCACGGGGTCTTTACGGTGGGCGAGCACGATTTCGCCGAGGCCTTCCGGGCCATGGTGGAGGTGGAAAACTGGTGCCGGGAGGAATACTTCCGAAGGGTGGACGGGCGCCTCAGGTGAACCGCTTGGGGACCGCAAGGGTGAAGGTTGTCCCTTCCGGCTCCCGGCTGGTGAATGCAACTGTTCCCTTCAGGTACCGCTCCCCGAAAAGCTTCACGCTGTAGGTGCCGATCCCCCGGCCGGTGCCGGCCTTGGTGCTGAAGGAGCGCTGGAATATCTGGAGTTGGACCTCCTCCGGCATGACCCCCGGGTTGGTGACGCCGAAGATGACCCGGTTGCCGTCATCGGAGCAGGAGAGGGTGACGGTGCCCCCCCGCTGCGTTGCCTCCAGGGCGTTTTTCACCAGATTCCCGAGGATGCGGCGCAGGATCTGTTCGTCGCTCTCGATGGTGCAATCGACTAGTTCTCCCATGACCAGCTCGCGCCCCGCCGCCATGTCGTGATTCACGTAGAGGGCATGGACCTCCTGCAACAGTTTCGGCACTCGCACCATCCCCAGGTCAGGCTTGAATTCCCCCTTCTCGGCGGCCAGCAGTTTGCGCTGGTGGTTGATCTCTTCGATGAGGCGGTTCGAGAGAAGAACCATCCACTCCTTGTATTCCATTTCCTTTTCAGGGGGGAGTCCGCGGTTTTCGGCGAGCAGGGCGGCAATGCCGTGGATGCCGCCGGCCGTGTTGATCACATCGTGGAAAAAGACCCGCTCCAGCACGCTGCGCCGCTTCTGGTCGCTGATGTCGCGGATGATACAGACGGTGACCGGGATGCCGCTTATGGCGGCGGGGTTCGAGCAGACCTCCAGGTCCAGGGTTATCCCTCCGTTTGCCTTGAGGGTAATGCGGCATTCCTTGCAGCTCTGGATCAGTTTTTCCTGACTTTCGAGGATGGACATGACCGCGCCGCAGACGGAGCAGTGAGTGCCGGTGCCGCAGCCCGAAGGCCCCTCCGATGAATAGATGCAGCCGAAGGCTTCACCGGGTCGCTTGCCGATGACGGAATGGATTCCCCGCATTCCGAAGGTGTCCAGCATCCGGCGGTTGGCGGCGATAACCTGGCGCTCGTGGTTGAGGACCAGGACGTAGTCGGGGATGGCGTCCAGCAGCGACGACAGAGTAGGGTCGAGGAGCACCCGCTGGCGTACTTCTTCAACTTTCCTGCGGGATGCCCGTTCGGCGGGGGCGAAGAAGGTCGCGGCTTTGTCTTTCCGTGCTGCCTTGGTCATCGGCCTGTCTCCGGTTCTGTTAAACCCGGATTTTCCATTGGGACACGAGATGCTGCTGTGATGAATTCCGAGCAGATTTTCCCCCGTTTGACAAGCCAATAGCAGGGACTATTGGTGCGGAAAACGGGGGGAAAGATGCCGGAAAGCAT